>Ga0209568_1000503_pt1 | contig 13666 bp, 13 predicted proteins | sample WorMetOlspDAHAB2_FD_187406 | JGI IMG/M metagenome (GOLD analysis project Ga0209568, IMG submission 187406) | Marine gutless worms symbiont microbial communities from Max Planck institute for Marine Microbiology, Germany - Olavius sp. DAHAB.2... ...
ACTCTACCTGGTCGAACAGGACGTTGTCCTCTGGCAGCTGGAAGTTAGCTGTACGCGCGAGAAAAAAAACGAAAACACAACAAAGCGAGAGTCGATATCGGCGGCGATAGAATGTCATCGGCGCGCACATTCAGCCACCGCAGTAATCGCCGCGCTCGCGACCGGAAACAATTTGACACAGCAAACCGTCTCGGAAATTTCGCCGGGAAAAAAAACAAATCCGGAGCCCGCCAACGCCGTCCTTTTTGCGGACGGAACCACATCGCTTGCAGTCAACAATTTTTCGTATCGCATCTTACACAGCACCACGCAGTCATCGCGTCATCCTGCTAGCCATGGTACAGCTCATTCTGGCATTTTTTTATTCCCGCCGACAATCATCAGTTATCAATTACCTGCACGGCAACCGCTTTAGTCATCCGAAGACTGAAATAATAAGCACGCATAATCACACGTGTTTCATCACTGACAGCAGCTGTACACCAGCATTTCCCTTACAGCATGTACTATCTCCTGAAAGATGATTCCTGTCAATTTAGCTTTAGAAATATGACTCTAACATAGTTATCAAGTAACCAAAGAAGGATGTTTATCTGCTTCTATATAATGGCACAAGATACTGCTGGTGACAGGAGAGCTGACAGGATTGAAGAAACATCTACATGCAATAAACAGTGCTCAATAATGATCCAGGATGCCACCAATAATGATACCAGCGGAATTACACCCCAACATAATAATGACATCATTTATTGTATAGTATTGGCACTTGTTTCACTTCAAATTTAACGTAATGCATTGTTGATCAACATAAGGCAGACAAGGGGTGCGTATCACCACAAAATCCAATAGCCTGTGTGTGTGCGGGCAACAACTGTGTCCCCAGAGCCGATGCACGTATTTGGCTTATGGTGCCATTTGCTACGCCAGACTTTTATTTACCTCTACATCCTGCCACTAAGCCGCCTGGTTATCCTCTAGTTCTTCAGCACTTTTTATCAGTACTGCCGATACCGACTGGCATTGGTAAGCAGACAGTGAATAAACCAAGCAACACAAGATACTGCGGTTCTTATCTATTCTCACGTTAAATGCAATGGTGATATGTAGTGCCACAGAGCCCAATTTGTCATTCTGTGACATGATAGCTGCCTCGACTGCAGTGAATCATCACCCTAATGATCAATCAATCAAAATAGCACATATATCGTGCAGTCCTTTGCAAATCCGAGGCACTATGAACCACTCCATCACCTCTACACTGAATGCTCCTCCAATTTCAGCAGCATCGGAATACATCAGATCACACTAATTAACAGACTTCAAATGCTGATAACAAAGAGTAGAATAAATTACGTTCACACATTGAATCACATTCAATAACTAATACATCAGATGCTGTGCTAAATCAAAGTCGTAACCGAGACAGATAATAAAAACTTATGCGGAAAAGTGCAGAGCAGTATAAGTTTAACTCCAACGGTAATATCTCTATCCACCTCTTGATAGACAGCGAATACACAAATGCAGTGCTTTTTAATACCGATCAGCTGTACCACTGGCAAGCAGGATCTGCGAAAACCACGCAGAGCCGACTGAAAAACTCGTCGGCGGGTCCCAACGGAACAACCACCCGAAAGTGTCAAACGCATACCCAGCTACGAAGGAGAAAAAGTCTGCGGACTGCGAGCACAACTGAACCGCGGCAGCCGAACACCGGGCCACACATCAGACTTTTCAACATCAGCAACTATGGACAGACACGGCTGTAGCAAAACCTTGCCTGCGTGTGCGGCTGAATCCTACCTTTCATCTCCAAAACGGCCGAATCGGGAATCTCCTTCCCCTCGACCTTTTCCCTCTGCTCGCAGCGTCTCAGAAACTCCTCATCGGTTGGCACAATGACAACGGCGCGGCGTTGGTAACCTTCAAAGGGTCGCATTTTGCGTCTCTGCGCCGACGGATATACATTGGTCTGTCGTTGCCAAGTGAAACAATAATCAAAAACAGACGTCATGTTAACAGAGACGATGTCGCCATCAAGACGAATGCGGAATTCACATTACATGCTAGAAAGAACGTAGTATGACCGAATGATACTTACCGGCAACACTGCAAACATCAAATAGCACGTTAAACAGTACAGAAAAACTATTACACAAATACAACAATTCAAAACTGCAATATTAACACCATCCTTCTACCTCGTACCCTTAGACACTACTTCACGCGTCAACAGTAGCCTCTAATTCCACATATCGAAACAAGGGTCCGAAGTGGACCAAACTTTAGCTATAGCACACTGAACATGGCACTGAAACTGCGTTTCTACGATCAACTTAATCACAAATATTGCATCACATCGTCTGTCACATCTTCCGTTAACTGAATATTAATGCACATTGCTCATTTGTACTTCAACTACCTGGCTGGTAAGAGCTTCATTGAATCCAGTTGTCGACTGCAGCAGATTCCAAGCAGTGTATCCCCAACAGGTTTAGTACCTCACAGCATCAAGAAGTCCATTGTCCAAGTAGTGGTGGACTGAACAGTGAAGTCTCGGCAAAATCTACTAGTTACTGAAACCCACTCGAACGCAAACCCCATAACCAACCACATTCAAGATGCATTCAGCTCATACCTGGTCGAGTATGTAATTGCGTTTCTTGTGTGAAGCGAGCTCCAGCATCTTGTTGAGGCATTTCGTCGACAGATCGATCAGCACGTCCCAACGGCCGTGGTAGTTGCGTTTACGCGGCAAGCCCATCACCTAACCAAAACAACAGTTTCATTTAAAGCTGACTGTAGTTTAAAAAAAAAACATGTACAGCAGTGTACCGCAAGAGTTGATGATAAAATGGTTGGAGATTAAAAGACAATTACAAAAAGCGAGATACAAGCTGTCGCTCAAAAAATCAGCAGTCATGGTGAGTTGATTTATAGGAATAGAGTTTCAAGATGTGGAACCGGTAATGGAGAAGGCCATCTTGGTGAGCAGTTCTGGAATTCAGCGGCTCTAAAGCTCTGTGAATGGCGCTACATACATTGGATTATTATTATTATTATTACTGCTATTCATCGTCATGCCACATGCCAGACAATCACAGCGACTGCCGGTACGCGATCTGTGGGGATCGGGTGCCGGTTGCCGGTACGCGATACACTACGTAAATTATATTATTATTAACGATGATAAATTGTTCGGACTCCAACCTTCATCTTGTCAATGATGCTGTTGGTGCCGAGAACGTTGTACACTTTCTCCGGGTGTTCCGCCGTGTATTTCCCAATCCAGGTGGTTTTTCCGCAGCCAGGAAGCCCGCACATCATCACCATCTACGATGAACAGACGGTGAAATATACAAACTGCACAGACCAGACTTAATGACAGTGTCGCTATGGAAACTGTTACCACGAAAACTAATGTACTGTAACAGGGCTTTAAATAGTTTTCCATAATTTCCAGGTAAGACACTTAAAATGCACGCTTTAAAAATTTCAATAAACAACTATACAAAAGTTGCGTAAAAGTTCTAAACAGACGTAAAAGTAAAAGTGGCAAAGCTGCCTCTAAACTATGACAACACTCCGCAAAAGTTCAAAAATGATCATTAAATACAGGAGCGGCCGTAATATGCTAATAAAGTGTACATACATTTTGCTTCTACACACTGTCTATGGTGGAGCTAGCAGTGTTTTCAAAACTGCTAGTGTTTTCAATACACTCTAAAAATTCATGACAGATTTACTGACAAACGTTCGTTAAACACATTACAAAAACTGATGGATAAAACAAACAGACATCAGCTTTGATGGCACGAAGTACACTACGCCAAGGAAATGGACCAAGTTTGGTGAGAGAGCGCTCTCAGTTGCCGGACCTTCCATCTGGAACTCTCTAACTGAACATATCCGCTCAGCCACCATCAAGTACTGTTTTAAATGTTGCCTCAAGACTCAGTATTTTAACACTCATTTTAATACGCCTCAGGCTTTTTATTGACTGTAATGCTTGGCCGTTCCAGCTTGTCGTAAGTCGGGCAATAAATAATAATGATAACAAAAGTTTGACACAAAACAGCAGCAGCGTCACCTCGCAGTCTTCTTTCTTCGTCGGAGGCAGGTCGCCTCGAATGCGATTCTCCTCCGGAACGTCGTTGATGAAGACAAATTCTTCGTTCACCGGGAAATATGGCGATTCCTGCAAACACCGATAATGGCACTGTTGGAAAAGTGACAGATGTGTCAGATGGTGACAGCGCCTATAGCAAATGTCTGAATCAAAATCGCCACTTTTGAGCGCTGCCTCACGACCTCCCCAAATGTACTATTCCTACTCTTCAATCATCATCATCATCATCATTATAGTAAACTAAACATTTTTAGCGTGGCCTAGATAATGTCAATTACTGCAAGGACCACAGGTGTTCAGACAGTAGTGATGAACGGTAATAGTAACACGAGTCATATGACAGTGTCTTGGTAGGAACGGGAAAACAGAAAAGTCTTGAGTCGTTGTCTGAAAACCACAAGTGACGGCGCAGATGCGACGTGGAAAGGCAGGTCGTTGCAGATGGTGGCACCAAAAACCGGAAACGCCCGAATGCCGACTGTAGAAAGACGAACAAGCGGAACGTCCAGACGATGTGAGGAATAAAAGACGGCAGTCGTCATCTGGATGTCATGTCGGAAATGTGGGTGAAACATGAGTGTAGGTAGGACGGGGACGTGCCATGGATGGATCGATACGTCATAACTGCCAGTTTGAAGGAGATATGTTCTGGGACATGCAGCCAGTGAAGGCAAAAGTCATCATCATCATCATCGTGGCAAACGTGTGAAGACGCTACTACAATAAGAACATAAGCATTACACAAGACAGAAGAAAGCTTAAAGCAACTGAAACAAAAAAAAGTAAAGCTAAATAGAATTGAAAGTTTAAACAACAAAAAAAAAGATTAAAATTAGGAATTAGATGAAATTAAAGCTCGCATACAGCCGAGTAGGTGAAATAATCGTATGTATAACTTCCGCGGACAAAAAAAACACAAATTCCACATCTCTCGCCTTGCCCCCAGACTCCTAACCAGCATTTTGTTTTCCTCGTGACTTTTCCCAGCTGGCTAACGTATCCAAAATTTCCAGATTTTCTGGGAATATGTGACCATCATGGACACAGAGAAAGACGTACCATTTGTCCGAAGTTGCACTCAAAAGAGCAGTTCTTAGTCAGAACATGCGGAAACAGCGGCTGTCCGGCAAGATCTTCCACCTTAATCTCGAAGCACGTTCCAAGGTCTTCGCCGTTCTTAGCGTACGACACCACGACCGGGTCACTCGTGAAGTCCTACCACACACACACACACACAGTTATCCAACCCAAAACAGGTAACATGCACAGCCTTGCAGTACCTTAATTAAGAGGTTAGGTAAAGACGTTGCAGTCCTATTACAGGACCGTATGCGGGTTAAATAAATTAGAGAATTTCTAAAGCACAGTCAAATGGGGGATTCACACTGTGCTTTGGTCCGTGACCAAATAACGGCTTCAGCAACTGTCTGAAACGGCCGCACATCTGAGGTCTGTCAGCAGATAGTTCCAGACTCGAGATCCAGCTGCACCTCTAACATTGGGGGTGCCTGGCTCTCTCTCAGGGGCCTCGACTCCATAGCTGGATATATCTCAGACTCCGTCATACAGGATTAGTGTGATGTCAGACCTGTGGTTACCTTCCCGAGTGCAGAAAGAGTTGTAAATATTGGCTGCTTGTTGACAATAGGTTTAGCTGTCCAAGGACCAAATTCGGCAACAGAGTGAGCACAGTGGGTGAGACTCAAGCCCGCGACCTACCTCCTTCACTAGGCTACCATGCCATATGTATTTTGCCACAATCCTTCTGTTGCTTATATTATAGTCCACATATGACCGTAGGTGAAGTGCTCATTTCCCTTTAATACCAGCCTCTGACGATGTACCACACAAGTCTTCTGACGCAAGGCCAGTGCGACGCCAGACCTACGATTATCTTCCTAGCTTCTGAGCATCGCCGCCCCTCCATTAGTAAGCCTACCAAATTATACTGCTTGGTGACAGAGGCAGGTGTGCGTGAGCGGCTTGCTCAGGGCCGCACTGGTTTGGTGTAGCGGTAACATCGTTCATCACATCAGCAAAGTTTAGCCTAGTCAAGCCAGGTTAGTTCTGGGATTGGTGACGACCTTTGGCAGGTCTACCATCCCGGCATTTATCCAGGGCACTCAGTCTGGCTATCCCTCCATGGGTAGGTGCAATGAGTACCGGAGATGGTTTCGGCCATCTCTGAGAAGAAACGGCGCCTCTGAAGTTACGACCTTTTGGCGCTTTATAAATCAGTTTACAAATAAATATATAAATAAATACTCGACAAAGCACAGACAACCAATGCGGTAGAGTACTTTCTGCATTGGACCCACAGTGCAGCCTCGGCACTAGTTGGGGTCTCACGTCGATACCGTACAACGCGCAGAAAAGTTGGGACTACTTACCACATATGCAGTGATGACGTCGTCCTTAGCAAACGTCTGACCATAGTCGGTGAACTTGCAGTCTGTCGACGCCTTGCCGGTTCCACCATAGCCATAAGACAGCTTCTCCTCTCCTGTGTCGTCATTCATAACAGCAAATACACGTATTTCTACTTACAACACACACGCACACAACTTCATCCTTAAGTTCAATGGACCTCAACACAGGCAAAAATTGCCACCTTACATCTTAACAAAAGCAGGTTAAAGCAAATTAATTTTCATAAATCTCTGAAACCTTTCCAACGCAATGGTGAGTATACTGCAATTCCCGAAGTCAGCTACCTGTTCCCTGATGGGTGGACCGTCAAATTTGGTACAGTAACATTTTGTAGACCAAAGAAGAGATCCAATGGGCGTGATACCACTCAAGTCCGCAGTACACAGCCCAGGGGACATCTATACAATATTGCTGCCGTCACACAATAATTGTCTGTCTCTGTAGCCTTTGCCCTTAAAAGGGTTAATTAATGTTAGCATTATATAGCTATGAAACCTGCAGCATGAATATGTCGAGTATAAATACAACAGTCCAGTTTCTAGCCCTGCAGCTTGGTGCTTATGGGCCAAAAACAGAATAATTAATTAATCAATTAACCCCCCCAATCGGTTTCCCAACAAGGCCTCCTTCTAACCCAAACTCAGGATTCATTTTAGGCACCAGTCTACCAGGTCACAACACTTTTTCCCAAAAAATGGCAGCAGATTCCAGTTTGCTTGTATCTGTGTCTTCAGCTGGGACAGTTTACAGCCGAGAGGTGCAATATATCGCCAACGCTCAAATGCGGACTCCGTTTATCGCGTTGAATTAAAACGAGACTTAACACACAATGTGCATTTCAGCCGAGTGAGCTTATATCCAACGTGTCTGTAAGTGGAGTGGACTGTAATATCACGACAACTTGAAGTAACTCGGTACGTTGCTGGTGCAAACTGAAATCGTGTCGTCAAAAATTTTTCGTTACCAAGCGACAGCGAGGTCGTAGGTGCAGAGAAACCGACGCGCACCACATGCGGGTTGAATTCTTCGGGTGGCAAGTCCACTCTAAGATGCTCAAGGATCTGCACCAACATGTAAACATCAAGTGCATGCACAAACAACTAGAATTCGATACAACTAATGATATTCTTGAGCATCTTTCAACATTTATTTACTTTTAACTAGGGCTGGTAACGATTAATAGTTCATTTTAGTTTAAGAGTACAACACGTTTTCAAGCTTGTCAAACGCAAAGCAGGTACTTCAAAGTTACACGTATTGAGAGTTACGACAGTTTTTAAAGCTCAGTGTCAGCAACGTCAGTCCCGAAGTCAGACAAGCATGCTCAAGGTATGTGGAGCGAGTGCAGAACGTCTTTTGTTCACAATATACTCAGCTTAGCTAAACAATCTCTCACAATAAAATCAACAAAAAAATAATCGTTAAGAACATTAATCGTTAATTATATTTAACGATTAATCGAATGATTAATCGCTAAGAGCCGCAGCACTACTTTTAACACGATTTTAACCGTGTTTGTTTACCACTACTTGTGTGCATTTGCTGCATTCCGACATCTTTTGATAAAGTCGAGTTGAGACGTCTGTACATTGTGCGAGAAAGTTCAAAAAGCTATAAAAAAAAGACGACCAAAGAGCGCGGAGAAAAATACACGAATCAATACAACACAGTAAAACCCCCCCAAAATACCAACTCCACCCGTTTTAGTCACCTCTCACGAGACTCAGTCAGAAAATCAGGTGGCTTTGTGCTACAGCCCAAGCACCATGCGGGGCTGCATAACAATTCAAATCATCTTTATTTCGGGCAATGCCCATAGAACGAACCTCAGAGCTACAGATACTTCCTTAGAGAAATCTACAAAGCAATCAAGCCTGTGTATCTAAATATAAATATGACAAACAATCCATCTCAGTTGACCGATAACGTCTGGCAGTTCCATGACACAAAAGCATGCACAAAATCATCTAAACAAATCAATTTTAACTGAGAACTGGCAAAATACAAGTAAGCGTGTGTTATTATGGCATAAGTGTATGAATAGTCGATTAAATTACCTTAACTTGGAAGCAGACTTTGCCTTGATTGATGCCAAATGTGCTTCGCGCTCCAGTCCACATGTACGCAAATCCGGCGAAGGTCATCGGTGTCACTTTGAAGCCGGCTTCATCAATCGTCAAACTCAGGTCACAGTTGTCTACGTACAAATAACAAAAACTATGGTACCGGCCCACGAAAGAAAGCACGTCACGGATGGCTGCCAAGTTAACACCATCAGTGTTGGTTGCCGGTTCACAAGCTGAAAAAATCTCACGATTTTCCCCTGGAAGTTTTCAGACTACAGTAGTGGGCAGAACACGTGGAAATCCCGGCAGTGTGACGATGAAAGTTAAAGCTGGTAGAGACGGTGCAACAATGCTGTCTCGTATGAAAATTATCTGGATACAGAGGACATGTGAACGTTGTACGTTTAGTAGTAGGGTTAGGGTTTTAGGATTAGGGTCAGGATTAGATTTAATGTCCGCTTGGATAGTTATTATGCACACGTATTTGTACTACTTTCGACTGTCATTGTCACACTGCCAGAATTTTCAACCCTGTCCACCTAAACTTAGTCATTACATGCTGGAAAGTGTGTAAAAAGTAATCCGATTAGTAATTGCTGGGAAATGAAAATTCTGCCACAACTTTTTGTCTGCCGACCCTTCTTTCCATACTCCATACTTTCTCCCGGACTGTCCCTGACAAGTAACGAGAAACAGAAATTGAGCGACTGATTAACGACACTATATTTTGCCCTCAAAATTCAAAAAGTGTACTGCAGTTAAAAAAATTAAATTAATGAGCAAGTTTGAAATGTTGCATTTTGGAAATACAGAAAAAAATTAAGCCACTATAATAAATAACTCTTGAATTTGGTCTTTATCAAGGAAGCCTACAACAAAGAGAAAACACCTGGGACACAATATCAAAACATGATCCTTTCGAACTCATTCGTTAACTAGCATGTTAAGGCGTTAAATGGTTAATCGAAAGTCTAACGTACACAAGTTCACGGTCGCACTTACATCTGTCGATCTGAACGACGTTCGACGTTAACCAATCCTCGTTTTCCTCCTGTTCCACTTTCTCCGGCGACCTTCAAAAACACGCCGCAAAATACTGCGAAAACCTGCAAAAGTATGCTGGTAACTCCCGTAAACTGTACGAGGTGGCACATAAGTTTCCGCTACAAGAAAAACGACACGAACAAGACTACTCGCCTAATGGACAGAATACACACAATTCCACACCTAAACCACCATCTAAACAAAATAGCATAAAAGACAAATCCCTCGACTTTTTCCACAATTTTTGCAACTTTTTCCTGATCAGCTTCGAATATCACAACTTATCCAAGATTTCACATTTTCTGGAAAAAGTGGCATGACTTAAGCTTGTGCATGCTGACAGATAAACTCGGATGTTGCACAAAGCACTCGAGGGCAGAGATTCTTCTGTCCAAAGACTTTTCGCGAAGGCTTATCCAAACGCCGGTTGACAGGCAGTGCATGATTGCCTCCGACTTTATAAACAAAACAAAAAAAAAAGAAAAAATAAACCAAATTACCTTGAAACACGGCGACGCTCCCGTGACCTCGACCTTGATCGGCGGTGACGTTCATTTGACCTTGACCTGCTGCGACGTCTCCGTGGCGACCGCGAACGAGACCTGTGTGATCTGTACACAGCAATCCAACGACAGATTGCAGTCGCTGGCAAACAGGGCTGCCAGCCTGCCACTCTTGTTGATAACAAAAATTTGAAAACCTTTTGCAACCTACTCCACTTGACTGCACAATAGAACTGCTGGGCATTATAAATGTAGCAACTACTAATATGGTACAAAACCGAACCGTACTTGCACAGATAACGATGGAGCAGGAAATAACAGTCAACTTAAACAGTTAATTCAATTAAGCTCAACTAAGCTGCTCAACAATGGCTAGCACGACAAGCCAGGCTACAAATAATGAAATTCAGGGATTTTCAATGAACTCTTCAGTTAATTTCACGGACATTCAAGTACCTTTAAAATGTAAATAATAAATACCGGTACACATAGGAACAGCAAGAAAGAAAGTAAGTAAGTAAGTAAAAAACGACAACTAACCTGTGACGGTCGTCACTTGGTGAACGTGATCTTCTGCGGCGATCCCGGCGTTCTGCCATTCACAAAACGAACTCCTTTTACGGTGAGCATTTACATGGCAAACAAGTATGGAGTTTTCAAATTCTCGGACAGAACAAATTCTCAGTCTTTTACAGGCAATTTTCATCATTAAAAGTACATACAAAACTTCTTTCCATAAAAAGCATGCAGAAGAATAGAATTAAATCCCTGTGCCACAACGGAAATCCACTGATACAAAAATAGTTACTATTATCAATTTAGCTATGAAAACTGAGTAGCCAAAAGAGCATTACAGGTGACAGGTACTTTACGATGTTTCAAATTACCCATGTATATGTTACTGCTAAATATTATCGATTTTGATCACCACTTAGAAAACAGAATTACTGCTCAGTTTGCTCCGAAAAACTCGGTTTCCGGTTCCAATATGGTTATCGTCACAGCACTACATAAACATAAAAATAATAATAATAACAGTATTGTTGGTGACGACCGGCCAGAGTAGGGATGCACTGCCAAACAATTTTTATTCGTCATAATATTTTTGAGCCACTAGCGGCTTTCCCAATCTCCAGGTTTAAATAATTAATCGCAATACTCTCACCAGCTTCTTCGCCATCCTGTTTCTTCTGGTCTTTCCCCGCCTCATCCTCCTCCACCTTGGTCGACTCCGACTCTTCCGATTTCACCTCCGTCTCCGAAGCCGCAACTCCAACAATCTCCACGTCCATCGATTCTGCCTCCGGAGCCGATGCCGGAGCCAACTTCTCGTCATCCTCCGCAACCTCTTTCATATCCGCATCCTGATCCGCTGCCGCAACCTCAGCCACTGGCGTCGGAGACGACACTTTCTCATCCATCTCTTGAACTTCGGGTGCCGGGGCAGCCGTCGTCGGTGGGCTCACCACTGCGGGTTTCACAGGCGACTGGGCCGGGGAAGCAGTCTCCGGTTCTGGCTTGGCGACAACAGCAGAAGGAAATTCCTCCACTTTCTGAGGCGGTGGTGACTCGACCACTGGCTTTGGTGGTGTGCTGATCACTTGAGGTGCCGACTGCACGGGTGGTTTGGCCGGGCTCAGTGGTAAAGCTGTCGGCTGTGGCGACTGGACTGCAGGCTGGGGCGTGATAGCCGCTGGCTGAGGAGTTTCAAGAACTGGCTTTGGAGGAGACTGCATCACCGGGGACACAGTGGGTGGTGCAGATTGTGTCGGTGGGGGAGAAACGGCTGCCTGGACTGGTACGGCAACTGGCGACACCTAGTCAAAAGACATACGGTATGAGATATTGTACCATATCGGCATCATTATAGTTCTATACATGTGGCCTCTACCAAGAGTAAGACAGTACAAATTTTCCCGATTTTGCAAGGCACTCGTTCTGCACTGGAATAGAGGAAACTTACAAAACTTCTTCCAACGAACTGCACTTGTAGCTGTAATTCTCCCAGCAATTACAAATTCAAACGGAACACAAAATTTTTCGGAGAAGACAAATCCCACAACTTTTCCCTGACTTTTTGCTGTCTTCCTACATAAGTGCGATGCCAGGCCTGTGGTTACCTTCCCGAGTGCAGAGAGTTAGGCCTATGCTGACTGCTTGGTGACAAAGGCTCATGTTTACGTGAACAGCTTGAAATGCCAAGAGTTGTATTCCGCAGCACAATGGGTGAGTCTCAAACCTGCAACCTCACTCATACCATGCTACCGTCTTTGAATTCCTGACAATAATTTAGTGTATAAATGTGAACCACATTCTCATAGAATGTCCACAGTTTAATCATCTTCGCCAACAATATCAATTTGGAAGTACATTGAAAGAATTGTTCAGTAATACCAGTGTTAACTATATAATTGCTTTTATCAAAGATACCCATTTTTATACTCGCATATAATCGTTGTTGTACCTCTTTTATATTAGCTATACGCCTTGGTTTTAATAACCTATTTTTATAAGAGTACTAGTACACATTTGTAAGATCTCCTAACTTATAATGGCATTAAATAGCCTATTTTGTGCTGATGTGCCGTTAAGCAACTACTCACTCACTCACTCACTCACTTTGAATTCCTGACAGATCCACGTTTCCAAAATAAGCTGCAACCCTGCCTGTGCTCATCTTCCTCTCTACGTGCTTTTATTTATTTTATTTATTTATTTATAAACCAATTTTTAAAGCGCCATAAGGTCGTAACTTCAAAGGCGCCATTTCTTCCCACAGATGGCCGAAACCATCCCCGGTACTCATTGCACCTACCCACGGAGGGACAGCCAGGCTGAGTGGACCTACAGTAGGTGGCCTAAATAAATACTGGGATGGTATATCCGAGCTATTATACACTGTAAATTATAAATCAAACATTTCGGCGAGTTGACTAGTCCACGAGTTGACAGTCCGCGACTTGACTGACCGCGAGTTGGTTTTTCGGCGAGATGCCCTGTTACCCTAACAACAGGTTTATACACAAAATGTCCACTAACTACCTATTTTTGCTATAGCACACAGTACAAATGCTCAAACTAGTCTAGTTAACTAACCTGCTGCTGAACTGGTGAAGCAACCTTAGGTGGCAAAGTCTGCGCAGTTTCGGTAACAGGAGATGCAGCTTCCACCATCTCTTTCGCTTCATCTGCCGATGTGTATACAGAAGTGTCTACCTGTGACTGATTTGCCGATTCATTTAACGATGTGTCGTCAATATCGCTTGCCTGGTCTGTATCTGCATCACACACACACAATACACACCAAAACTCCTTTTTCTGACATTTTATAACAATAAGCATATTTGTAAATCGCCATAAGGTCGTCACTTCTGAGGCGCTAATAACATCCCCTTTAGAGAACGGACGATTATCGGATCGGTATCGTATCGGAACCGATACTGGGTGTATCGTATCGAATCGTATCGGCTACTGTTGTATCGGCCGATATT
>Ga0209568_1000504_pt1 | contig 13654 bp, 11 predicted proteins | sample WorMetOlspDAHAB2_FD_187406 | JGI IMG/M metagenome (GOLD analysis project Ga0209568, IMG submission 187406) | Marine gutless worms symbiont microbial communities from Max Planck institute for Marine Microbiology, Germany - Olavius sp. DAHAB.2... ...
AGTGAAACAGTGAGAAAGTGATGGAAGGTGATAGCAGAGTGTAGCAAGTTACACCGGCATGTTCAAATGAAGGTCGCTGAGAGGGGGATGAATAATTCGGATGAGGAATTCTGAGTGATGTAGGGAGGAGTACTCGTATACTGGTAGTAGTAAAAGTTGTAAATGCTCCAAGACAAAGGCGGAGAGCTTGATTTGCAACAGGATCGAATTCAGAGATATAGGATCTTTGTGCAGAACCATATATAAAGGAGACGTAGTCCAGTTTGGACCTGAGATATATACAGAGTGAGATTTCTGAACTGCTTCCCACTGTGTACGAGCTACTATTTTTAATACATTGAGAGCTTTGTTTGAAGATAATCGATTTGTGGTTTGAAGGATAACTTGCTGTCCAAGAAACTTTATTTCTGGAATGACTGAGATAAGCTGACTGACCACGTACAGAGTAGGATGAGGATGAAGTTTACGTTTATTGCAGAACTGAATGATTTTAGTTTTTTTCTTGAGAAAACTTAAAGCCACTAGCCAAATGTTGCACCTTACTGTCAACTTTGTGCACTTAGCAGCTTTCATCAAACATTGAAAACTGCATTATATCAGAAAAATGTAAAGTGCACAAACCCAGAAAGAACAAGGAATCCGGCTGCTGTTCCTTCACCAACTGGAAAGCTGCACTCAACAGAAAGCTCCATGCAAATTGGATACATCGCCATGCCGAAAAAGCCAATAAAGGCGCATAACAAAGCCAACTCCACATCCAAATCAGCATACTGAGCAAGCTAGAGCAAAAAAAAACCACATACTAAATACACACTGCTAAGGTGTTACACTACAAAATGTAAAAAAAAACACAATATATGAATATGTCAGATAATAGCTACAGGCACTTAACAACAATCTAGCTTTCACCACCTTTTGTACTTATGGGCCATAAAAATATATACACTTTTTATTTTGCAATCACATTGCCAAACAGTGACCAAACAGAACAATATTTTGCAGAAATCTAGGACAGAAACTTTGAATTCCAAAGATGTGCAGAAGTGTACACCCCTGAAAAATTTTATTCAGCGCCCCCTAGCGGCAGTATTGTAAACTAACGACATTGAAAATACCGATTTATAGATATGCTGCCACTCGCTTTTGCGTTTTTTGAGTACCCTGTAGAGTTATGGGTAAAATTTGGCTAGTTCTGCAACGACCACTTTTGTTTTTATCAGTTTTCGTTGTTGTCATGGGACAACATGTTATTTCCAGCCTTTTAAAGCAATGATTGACTGAAAGCTGTGCAACACACCACATTATCAACGAGGCCGTCGATAAGTGGCGTAAACGACTTCGCTTCTGTGTATCCGCTGAAGACGGACACTTTGCACACAGCTGGCGATGTTGCTAATTTATGGCATCGCAATTTTTTACTGGTTTTGTTCAGTCTGTGCGGTTTTGTTCTTTTTTGTAGCTGGACTATGGGAACGCAACTTTGGCAGGAATCCCGAGCCAGCTGTGTCGTCATCATCTCCAGGCGGTGTTGAACGCCTCTGCGCGCTCTGTTGCTGGACTTCGACGCTCATACCACATCACTGCCATGCTCGCTAACCTTCACTGGCTGCGTGCATCTGAACGTATCCAGTATAAGCTGGCGACACTGGTCTATCGGTCACTGCACGGCCTGGCGCCACGTTACCTTTCTGATGACCTACGCCGTGTCGCGGACATACCCAGCAGACGAAAGCTGCGGTCGGCGTCTTCGTGCCAGCTGGAAGTGCCGAGAACCCGTCTCACGTCCGTCGGTGATCGAACTTTCAGCGCTGCCGGATCTAGACTATGGAACAGTCTGCCGCGCGATATCGCTGATTGCCAAACTGTTGAAACTTTTAAACGAAAACTTAAACACTTTCTTTTCAGTTTATCATTTTCTGGACTCTAGTTGCTAGTTTTTTTTGGGCTTTTAGCTGTTAGTTAGTTCATCTTGCTTCTCTAGTGGACCTTGAAGTTTATACTTAGGCCACTCTAAAAATTCTCTATACAATACAATACAACCATATTCATGACATACTGTGTACTGTAAATGGTGGCTAAAGTGGGCTGCCATTCAAACTGAGAGAACGCCTTGTCCCTGACGCCAAACCAACAGCGTCAAAGCACTGAAAGAGAACACAATAATATGCAGATTGTAAGCCTACACAAACATACATTGTTTACCTTGTGAGCACGTAAATCACTTACTACGACTAGAGTAATCAACAGACATGCACACGATCCAAAGCAGATCTTTGCTGCTTCTTCAAATGCGCGAGTCGCATCAACAACCAGAGACATTATCACCGCACCGACGAGGCCAACTCCAAACAGCAGACAAATGCATAACCCGACGAAACTCTAACAAAAACAAAAACAACTGACTGCAACCATTAACAGGTGCTGCTGTTCCATATTCCACATTCTTGTGATAGCATATACTGTATGATGATTGCCAAGGTGCCATGCTTGGACAACACAACATGGAGTACAGATTCACACTGATTATCACAAGAAATGACCACACATACTTGGTTAATTTCACGGAAAATTGCAGAAATAAGCAATAAGTGACACAACTTTCATCTTACAAAGTTTTGTGATCCAGCAAAAATTCACATCCAGACATGTTCTTTATGACGTAAATTCAAGAATGTCATAACATACAAGACAAATTTGGTACAACTGTTGTCTGTAGTGAGTCTAATCACTGCTTGTACGGTAGTACAAGCTGTTGTATAAGCCATGGGCCTTGTCAATGGGAGACGGCGATTTTCGACCCCCCACAGCTCCAAGACCCCTGGACCGATTTTCATGAAACTTGAAATATATAACTACTTCCCGGACAAGACCCCGCATGCAAAATTTCAGGGGCCTACATCGACGTGGGTGGTCTGGGCATGAAAGTTTCTGTCCTTTTTTGTTCTCTTCGCTACGGCCACAGGTCACATCTCTGGACACACCCCCACGCGCAATACGTCATTATACGTCGTTCTGGCCAAGGTAGTGCCTTTTGGGGGGTTAGAAAGATGAAATTTGACCCCCTTTTCCCCAAAAACAAGGCCCCTGTGACGTGACCCATATTGCGTTAACTGATACACTGGCACTGGTTTTAAATTCACTAACAATTTTTAATGAAGTGATAATGCGTATTTTTAAGGTCGTGATACTTTAATAAAAGTGCAAAGATTATATAGAAAAAACTAGGGCTGTACCGAATGGTGAATTTTACTATTCGGCCGAATACCGAATAGTTGGCTTAACTATTCGGCCGATTATGAATAGAATACGAATAACAAACACAAAAAAGTTGTAGAATCATATTGGCGTCAAAACATCTCATGCTTTCATATCATCGTATAATTGCAATTTGCGAACAATAGGCTATTTTTCACGAGTGATGTTTATTGAGCAGTGATCAAACAGTCCTAAATCTACTGCAGGTCAATAATAGTTTTACACAGCATATACATCCGTTTTGCTTGCATCAGTTTCACACACAGTGAAGTATTTTCAAATTGGATTCTCTTATCCATAATGCCTATATGACAGAATGCCTGATGACGACTTTGCAACTGTGTATGACTTGACAAAATGAATATAAGAAAAGAAATGATCAATGAGGGCGTGTGGAGGAGGCTCGCCAGGACAGCAATCTGCTGCAACACAGGGCTCTAGAAAGCAGGTAGATGGCATGTGCCAAGCCAGTAAGTTAAAATGTCACTGCAGCTGAAGCTTCCTAAGCAGGGCACGGCGGGAGACGTCGTTCTGTCTGATTCATCCACTGCTGAATGCTGCTGCTATCAGCCATGTCCATCCAGTGCACCTAGCAGACCACAGACCTGTAGCAGACCATGGCCACGTAAAGTCGTAAAGTCGTCCACTGTTACACTGACTGGCGGCCATGGCGTAGCTAAGTTGTACCAAGGCCGTATGCACTACACGGCCGCACAACAGCATCATTCATGGCAGCCGCATATTGCTTGGTTCCTATTTTATACTATTTGTATTTGGCGAATTTATTTAATAATTATTCGGCCGAATACGAATAATCTATTCGGCCTACTATTCGGGCCGAATAGAATATGAATGGAATATTCAGTACACCCCTAGAAAAAACTGCATACAGTCTAACCAATGTTGTAGAAGCCGACGCTCTAAAACAGGAAAAATTAAATGTTATAAATTATAAGCATGAAACAAATGCGCTAGCTTATACATTTAAAACTGGCAGTTGGCAGATTTAAATGTGCTAGCGCATATATTCATGCTTATAATTTATTAACATTTAATTTTTGCTGTTTTCGAACGTTGGCTTATACAACATTGTGTAGACTGTTTGCAGTTTTTTCTATATAATGTTTCAAAACAGCAATGTCAATAGATCAAAAAATCAAGTTAATCAATATTTGCTAACACCTTGATGTTGTGCATTTTATTAACAGTCAGCAGTTTCCATCACTAACTTGTGATGCAAGCAGTGCAATGTTATAAACTCAACTATGTCTGCTCAGTGCCCACTGTTGTGTGTCCAACTGCCTGCATCAATTGAAATATGTACACTCAGCAAACAACTAAGGCAAAAAATTATGACTTGCGCATTTAACCTCTGTATTTTCATTAAGTTGCCTTGCAACAATGTAACATGGTGTTATGCTCAATTGACTGAAGTCACTGTGTGAAGACAGAATGGTCACATCCGGCTGCGTAGTAGCAATGTTGCACCCAGGTAACACATGGGTACAATTTATTGAGACACAAAGTCAAAGGTCAAATGTCAAGGTCAATCCTGGGTCGGGCACAAAGCAGCTTGTTTTGCCAAAAATGTCACACATTTTGCACATGTAAACAACAACAATAAAATACTTACGTCCGAATAACCATGAGGGCACAGTAGCTGGTCAAGAACAGTAACAAGCGTACTAAGTAAGCCAACTCCACCTCCAAAGCACAGAGCGAGAAACCAGTATGATCGAATTCTCATCAACTGCAGAAAAACATCCAAAAATAAAACTATGCAATACGAATCAACGAAGATTCTAAACCAGGGAAGATGAAGCTTACACAGCATTTTCAGGCAAGTCCGTCTAGGCGAAGGACACACCGATCCCAACCTGGCAGACAGTACGTAATTGACGCTACACCAGGGGCGAGCATGGCCATCCACACTGCATATGCGTGACAAGCTAACAGGAGAATTTCCAGCTGAAGAGACCAGACGTCTTGGCACTACACACTCTTAGCAGTGTATGCCAGTAAAGAAGGAAGCATGTCAGGTGACAATAGCACTATCAAACTGTGGGAGGCGATTGTAAGCACAGACAAGTACAGTAATGAATAAGCACAAATGCTCACTATGACAAGCACCGCAGTATTTGTGCAAATCACATCGACTGAAAATTATCACAAATTTGGTCTCACAGTATAAAAACCACCAATTATATACATGTCCTGCAGCTTCAGAAGTGTGCAATTGAGCGAAAACAAGACTAATTACATTCTATCTAACGTCGTGATACTTTACTAAAACTGCAAAGATTATATAGAAAAAACTAGGGCTGTACCGAATGGTGAATTTTACTATTCGGCCGAATACCGAATAGTTGGCTTTACTATTCGGCCGATTACAAATAGAATATGAATAATAGACACAAAACAGTTGTAGAATCATATTGGCGTCAAAATATCTCATGCTTTCATATCATCGTATAATTGCAATTTGCGAACAATAGGCTATTTTTCATGAGTTATATTTGTAGAGCAGCAATCAAACGATCCTAAACCCACTGTCCACTGCCAGGTTTCCAAGTCGGTTAAAATATCGAAAATTTCTATTTAAAATTACAAAATTACAATGGATACCATTTAATTTGCAGGTTTCATTGATTCACACTGACACTGGCACCAAATTCTCCAATATATATGCCAACAAACTAATTAATTGCCTTTATGCAGTTGACAAAATTCCACATCGTGATAATAGGGGTTAATGTGGACAAATTTTGGCTGACATTGCTAAATTCGTCAACCCCACAAAACTGTATTGGCTAAGGCACACAAGTTATGGTCACTTTTGTCTAAAAAATTTCAAGTATTTGTTGCTATGGCAACAAGCTCAGTGTGTAGACAACTTGACAGAATTTGAGATCGAATAAAAAGGCCACCTAAGGACAAGAATATTGGACACATCTGCTGGACATGTTTTTCAGAGAGAGACCTGGCAGACCTGCTTAACACTGGAAGAGAAGCGCTGCACTGGCACAGCAGCACTCGTCGACGGTGGAGACGGCGGCAGTGATGAGCAGACACCAAATGCAGTCATAATTAGACCAACATAGGCTGGACAAGCGAACAAGTTCAACTGCAAACAGAAGCCCATTCTCATCAATGCCACTATGGCGCTATGTGGTAGCAGAAGTTTGTCAACAAAACCAATTTTTAAAGCGGTGAAATAAAGAACACAGTTGCTGTAGGAACATAAACGACACACGTCGGCAAAATATAGCGGTGAAAATTATAATGTTACACACAGAATTTGAGGTAAGAGTGCAGTTTAATAAGACAGCACCAAAAAATAACAGAAATAAAAATAATAAAACGACAATTTATAAGGCACAGTAACGTTGCTAGAGTCAGGGCGCCGTACAATGTTCAATGTTAGCTGCTCGTACTCTGGAAACAGTTAGTCAGTGAAGTAGGAACGTGAGAAAAAATGCGTCTTGAGCATGCGACCGGACCAGCCACACAAAATGCCCGGTTGCCGAGTTGTAGCCTTGTTCTGGGCACGACCAAATCACTACGAGCAGCAGAATGGACAGCAGAAGGTTGGGAACAGTGGAAACTGGAATGCACAATTCGTTGAGATAACATGGTGCCAGGCCGTGAAAAGGTGGTATTAGCAGAAATTCACAAAATAGCTGTTAACTACCACATTAGTATAAGCTACAGTTTTTACATTAATGTTTGATGTTATTATTTTCTAAAAATTTCACTAACCAAATAGCTGTCCCACTTTTCAGCCTTTCGTCAAATTCTACATATCTACTTGATGGAGGTGTGACGCTGTTATCACAAATTATCAAAATTAGTCTGTTCTTTTGGCATATTTCTTAAGTAGGAATGAGTAAGAATTTAACACCCCACCTAACACATATAGGTCATTAATGTACTAAACCGCAGTTTATACGCTAGTTAACGGCAGCATTGTGCATAAAAACCGCAAATATCAAAAATGTGATATTATGCAGCATGACATTGCCTACCAGTAAGTGTCGATATACTGCTGAGCAATATCACATTTTGGATATTTGCGGTTTTGATGTGCAATGCCGCCATTAACAACTGTATAAACTGCGGTTTTGTACATTAATATTTGCTGTTTTATTAGCGACTTTTGCTCAGTGGTTAACTTCAATTACGTTAGTTCGCCTAAGTTAGTTCACAATTTTGACTGCTTGCGTATCAAGGTTTTGAAGTTGTCAAAGTTTCTGAAGCTTTCCGACATCACCAAGTGATGGACGAACCAGACTACTGGCACTCTGAAAAAATTCAAAATGGCAGCGGCCGCCAAGTTGTTTATTCAAAGATAGTGATTTTTGCCATGCTTTCTACTTTATGGTGTCCGTTTGCATCACCTTTTTGAAATACATGTATAAATCCAACAAGTCGTAAACCGATAGAAAGCGAACAGCACCATTCGCCACTGTAGCTATAATTGCAATCATACGTGAATGATTAATTATATGAAATTGTTTTCGATGACTTTGCAGCATCGTAGTGATCGCTGGAACCCGTTATTGTATACATTTGTACACTAATAGGCTTATTCACTACCACGCTGCATTATGGTGGCGCTAAGGTTTAAGTATATTTTGTGCAGCATTGCCAAAATAGAAATCACGATATGATAACTGTATATATTCGAAGACTTATGGACGAAAACATGCACAGAAGAGCGTATGTAGTTTGTTAAGGTCATTGTGGATGGGTACAATGATTTGGCAGTTTGGCAGTAAATTACTGTACATTTGGCAGTGGTCGTCGAAAATTAGTTGACAACGCTGCAACGAACAACACCAATGACGTCAATCTTCTATAACATCGATCTTCATTGACGAGCAGTTGAGACGCTCGGCAGTGCAAATTCATGCCCAATTTTGACGGTTTTAGGACATTTTACCCCTGAAATGTGGCTGGTCATCATGCGGACACCAAAAACACACTTCCTTGCGTCACTGCGCGTAATTTGAGCCATTGTGCGTCAAAATCCGCCCACGCATCACTTCAGTAGGCGAGTCTGGGGAAAGAAAATAAATCAGAATAAAAAAAATAAGGCCTTATATTTCACGTATTTGCTCAGACGCTCCCTTAGAATCGATTGGCACAAATTTTGGTTTACGTGTTCGTCTCGTGGATGCAATCAATTGCGCAAAGTTCTATCGTAATCGGTTAAGGGGTTTGGATTCTATGAGGGGTCGAAGTTTGACCATTTCCATTGGATTGCGATGTCGCCGTTAACACAGGGCGGGACTAGCGTCCGCCTGTGATTTTGAAGGTGGAGCACATTTCTCAAGACACACACAGTGTATTACAAATCATAGTATTCTGCTATCATTGTTATCAGTCTTTTTTTCAGTGAAGCAGCCCAGAATGGTAAAGAAGATTCCGTATAGACAGTAAAGTCCAATGCAAGGGGGCCCATCTAGTGACTTTGTTTGAAGTGCGTTATACAAATGTTGTTACATACTTTAGCACTTTGTGGTCTGGCGAGGGTCAGACCAATTAAGCTAGTATATGAACAACTCATGTGGGATGAATGGCAACAAAAGTTCCAACTTTGCAGCATGTCACTGCATGTTATTCTACAGGTAAGAATGTTGGAATACTATCAGGAAAAAATTACCACAGATTGGTGGACAAAAAAAATTCACATCATACACCACACACTTAGTAATGCATTGCATTGTTATATGACAAAAGCATACCATCAGTGGGATTCTGTAACTTGTTTCAGATGATGGAACAACAACAGATGACAAAATGCTACCAAGCATTATTCCAATTGGATTTGCTGCAAAAAAACGCATACACATACAAAAGCAAGACGTTGACCACACTTCTATTCGAGAGACTCTATGCAACAGATAACAAATGACAGCATTATATGATGGGAACACAGAACTAGAATATGACTTACAATAAAAACGAAACAAAACCGTCACACTTGAGTGACTGAGCATTGATATAATAATGGACAAATTGGAACAGCAGCGTCTGTTTATAGGTGTCATCCAAAACCTTCCTATCATTTTTGGGAATTTAGTTCTATTCGTGGCGTAAGCATGTACTGGGTGTATAACTGATGATAGGAAGTTTGTAATACATGTGGAGAACTATGGCAACATTTCAATAAACCAAATATCATTCTGAAAAAAGAACAGATAGCAAGTCAATAAAAGATTTCAAAGCTTTTTGACGTCAGCCTTCTACACAACAGTCTTATTTATTTATTTAATATTGCAATCGTACACAAAGTACAGAAACTAACAGCAAAATAAATAAAATCATAAAAACACATTCAGCAAGTATAAAAGAATGTGACAGCACCACAAACACGCAAGCACGCAAAGTGGATATCAGACAGACACCATAAACTATCTCGAACTATCACTAATTAAAAAAACACACTGTGTTCACATGCGCAAATGCTGATTAATGTGTTAAATTTACTGATCATTGCACTAAACCTTCATGGATTATGCTTACAAATTTCCAGGATGCATATATTACTTCGTTCACACAAAAACTGCACATTTCGCCCTATACATTACTTCATACGCTCTACGAAATACCATGTCTTGCTACAAGTTAAGGCCTACCACTTCATTCGTTGAGCGAATGCAAGTATGAAGTAGGTTATAAACCATTGGCAGAACACATCCATTAGTGGAAAACATCCCGACAATATGTCAAGAACAGAAGTGTGACAGTTGTACCTGTACTCGCAATCATATTAGCAAACGTTCTCTGACGTTCATGAAACCACTGAGCAGCCAGTTTAGTAGGAGAAAACATCATAAACGGCTGCGCACATGCACACATTGTTTGACTGAACAGCAGGATGGCATATCTATACTGGTCATCAGTAAGTAATGTGCTGAGAATGCGTCCAACAGAACCAAACGCATTCAGCCACGCAGCAATATGAAGCTACAACAACCACACATTCATCAGTAAATATTCACATGTCACAGCTTACCTGATGACAAATACTGCAACCATTAATAATAATAACAATAAATAATAATAATAATAATACATTTGTAACTCTAATGCCAACTCTTTGCCAATATGGGAAGAAAGATTTCTTCAACTGCAGGTGATGAGAGGGAAGGAGCTTTTCTGTTCCAGAGAGTTTCGGGGCTGGTGCAATGCTACAACGCTGTAATGTTACATGACACCTACAGGACACCACTCCCTGACTGCACGGACTGCAGATGTGTATTATCTTAGTTTTTAAACTCCCTCAGGAACATATCTACCGAGGGTTAAAAAATAATAATACTAAATAATAAAGTGCCATAATGCCATTAGGCGGCTACAGAGGCACTGGCAGAACAGGTAAGTGGAGTTAACAGAAAGCAGTAGAAAACAGATGAGTTTTAAGTCTGGATTTTAAGTTAGAGACTAGTCAGTAAAAATGTGCTAATAACGTAAATAACGTGTGAACAGGGCGAACAGCACAAATTTTAACACAGTGCTCAACATAATACAGTGTAGCAGGCACACAATGTTTGACTGAACAGTAGCAAAAAACATAAAAATAACGAGGAATTAGCATCTCTAGCGATGACTGCTGTGAAACAGCTTAACACTTGCTGCAGTGCCTTATACAGAAACTAGTCCATATAACTTACCGGTATATAACAAACAAATAACAAATGGTGAAAGTAGGTGCTATGCAAACTGCAAAAGCCAGCTGCAACACAGATCTCCACTCAATACAGTCTTCCAGTACCATTCTTGACAGGTCACACAGGGTCAACATAGCATTCTGGTTATTACACACTATCAAAGTGACATATTTCTGTATCAGAAACTGTAAGCTGTTGTCTTGGAAATGTGACGTTTACAACTTCAAAAATTCCATGCATTCTATTTTAAACGCAAAATCAACGTCATTCTACTGAAATTATACAGTATTTCTGCCCAAATAACTTGAGTTGTCAGTGGCAGGGGTGCCAGCTTTCCTCAGCCATGATGACCTGAGGCCACAATTTGGTCCAACGTTTAATCCAAACCACAAAATGTGTGTGGAGCGATCAGCTGAATATCATAATCAAGTCAAAGTATTCTCAGGCAGGTGCTTTTCAAGCAACTGTAGCCGAATCAAAAAAATGTCATCAAGCAACTAAGATATCAGAGTCAATTTACGACTGTGACTGTAAGAACAAACACTATTCCAACAAAAATTCACACAGTAATTACAGACTGACATACTGTTAAGATTGTTAATACTGGTTCCAAAATGAAACATTAGAGAGGGGTCCATTTTTTAAGATCCAGCACTGAATAGCGAATACGTATGAACAGACCGTAGTACGTAAGCCACAATGATCCAATATGTATATTGCTGGAATCCCAACAACAATGGTTGCAATCATAAAGACAATTGATAACCAATTAACTTGCATTTGATCGATTTCAAAATATATCGCAGTTGAGTCTGCAATAGGGCTGAATGACATCCAAATCTGCAACAAGATCATATCAGCAATACATGAGCACAGATTACAGAAATGTCTACATAGCACAATACAGAAGGTATCAGAAAGTGTTTGCTTTGGAAGGAATAGATAGATACATTTTGCGACAAAAGTTATTATAACTTTTGATATTTTGCGTCAAGACATCATAACAGATAAAACAGCAATCACTTGCTGCTGAATGGTTTCATCTTCTTTCTAGCATGATAGCTAGACAGCAAAATTAAACAAGATCTGGTGAAAATAGTCTGTAAGGATGCACTGGATATAGATCAAAACACATCCACTTAAATTTCTTTGGACAGTCATGTCCAGGAGTATAAAAGTAGGGAGGTTGCACAAAGCCCAATTTATGTAACAGTGCATTCTTTACTCGAAGTCTCATTTTGCACACAACCATTGGTAGTTACAGTTTTTGACATTGGTAATTTACATGTGAAGGGAAGGGAATGGAAAGTAGGGAAGGGGAGGAGTAGGGGCCTATTTCTAAAGGACAGGATAGGAAGGGGGAAACGGGAAGGGAGAGGAAGGGAGGAGAGGGAGAAGAAAGTCAGGGGAGCAGCCTGCCTTAACGATATAGTCGTTCCCGCGCCCCTGACCAGTAAGCATCAATTTGATTGCCTGTTCAAAATGCTACAGACGTCATGGCCCCTAATGGGATTCGTAAGGAAGATGCAGTCAAGCCGCAAATTCCAAAGCCAAGACCAAAGCTATCACTGCCAAGGCCAGATGGCCAAGGCATCCTCCAAGGCTTTTTCTTTCAAGACCAAGGTAACGTTTCATAATATGCCTAGAAACAAGCGTATAAAAGCTTATTTTGCTATGTTGTATAATAAACATGCATTTGCCTGCAACTGCATTATGACTATGCATTACGAGTTGAAATGCAGGCATGAAGTCTGTTTCGAGGCAAAAATAGGGCTGACGGGTTTAATTGTCAATAGCAAGGCTAAAAACTTGAATTCCAAGGCCCAGACCACGGAGTCTAAAAAGTTTTAGACTCGCTTGCCAAGTCCAAAGACTAGAGGTGTCCGTAGTCTACGTCGTAGACCGCATTTTGCACTATACTGTACATACTGATCATCTAAATTAAATAGGGGCCTGCTACAGGCCAAGTCAACATGCACTCGACTTACCGCATCTGGTGCTTCTGAAACCAAAAAAGCCACCCCCGCTTCCTCTTAACATAGGCATTTGAACAGCTGTACGCCGCACACCACAAAAGGACGACATAGACCAAAATAATAAATTAAACGACAAAATCACAATCATTAGCACAGAGCAGACTGTAGTGCACCACTCCAACCGTCACCTGGCGCTAGCGTCGATGTGTTCAAAAGGAGACTTCATATGAAACCACTAATTACATTGTTTTTTTGCCTCTGTGCAACCTACCTACTTTTAAACTCCCTGTCTGCTACACTCCAGTAGACCCCTACTTGACGCAAAAAATCATAAATAATACCTGCTATGTAACAAGAGTTAGTGTCAGTCAGTTACTGAGTAGAGGGATGACCAGAGTTAGTGTCAATTTTATTTTGTCATTGTGACAATGAGGGAAAGTCTTCTTCACAAGTGTACAAGATATAATGCAATGTTCCACACACAGAAAAATAATTTGAAATTGATATCATCACTCTCTTATTGAGACATACTGATTTTTCTTAAAACATTTTAGGCCACTTTATTAGCCAATTTCCTAATATATTTATAACACATATGCATATGCATGAGCCATAGACAAAAATATTAAATAGTGAACATATCACAGTGTGAACAGTAGTTCACACAGTGTTAACGGCGATATCGCAATCCAATGGGAATGGTCAAACTTTGACCACTCATAGAATCCAAACCCCTTAACCGATTAC
>Ga0209568_1000505_pt1 | contig 13646 bp, 5 predicted proteins | sample WorMetOlspDAHAB2_FD_187406 | JGI IMG/M metagenome (GOLD analysis project Ga0209568, IMG submission 187406) | Marine gutless worms symbiont microbial communities from Max Planck institute for Marine Microbiology, Germany - Olavius sp. DAHAB.2... ...
GTTGAAACTCACTCTAATTGTCAAGTGTCGTAATTGTTACAAGGTTGCAGTCAGTTTTTACGTAATGTCTTATGCAGCAGTTCAATTTTGTTCATGATACCATTATTTTGAGAAAAATAGAGATAATTTGCTTACAGAAGCTGGTGACATTTGACTGTGGTGTTGCATGCACAGCTTCCATGTTGGCAGTGGCTGTTACGATGCGGTGGCCTATTCGGCTGCTGTGATGTCAGCCAGAGCAGTGTTTGATATGGCAGAGATTGCTGGCTTTCATTTTAACCTTCTCGATATTGGTGGTGGCTTTCCTGGCCAGGCGTCTTCAAAGCCATCCTTTGATGAGGTGAGCTGTGCAAATTGAGTGTTAAGATATAATTTGGTTGTTTTTTGTATCGCTGGATTGAATTCTGAACTTGTTGACTTCTAACCAGTTTTATCTATTGTGCATGTGCATAATAATAATCGCTTGTTGAGAATTGCTCAGTGTTTACAGTATAGTGTGGACATGCACTGTGACCTGGCTGGTTTATTTTGCTGAGTGTGGACAAAAATATATAAGTTATGGAACTTTGATTGTGAATCTGAAACCGATGAGCCATTATTGAGGTCCAGAACCATGTTTCTGAGTCCATGAACTCTGACAGATGAATAAGTGAAAAACGGACTTAAAACACTCAAGTTAAATAGCAGGCTGAGGACACTATACTTTCACAGCTTCATCCATTCATCAAAAATTAGTCGTAGTTGTTTTCCAGTATCATTTATTTTTGTGATAGTGGCCCGCAAGTCTGTATTCTAGTCGGATCCAGAACCTTACTGTAATGGCACTTTTATACCTGCACCGCATGAAAAAATGGGCTGCAAGACCTTGTGCATATAAGTATAAATAATTGATTATGCAGCTTCTGTGTAGTGTGTATGTGCTTGGCGAACAGATAGTATCAGTGCTTCGACCAACTTTGGATCAGTTCTTTCCAGAGCAGATGGGAGTGCGCATCATAGCCGAACCTGGTCGCTACTTTGCTGCATCGGCATTCAGTCTAGCTGTTAACATAATTGCCAAACGGACCGTCACTTCTTCGGACTCTACTTCATCTAGTCCAGGTAATTAGAGCATCGCAAATCGGGTGATGTTTGCATCTTATATTGCACTGTGTCAGTGCCAGTGTAGAATTTGTTTGCAGCATAAACTGATAGGGACATTCTAAAGCACTGAGTATGGGAAGACCATGCTAAACAGATATTATTTTAATAAGTGTCAAAATCAGCTTTGGGATTACAGACAGAATCCTGAAGACTGTACTGTTCCATGCAGTTCGACTGCAGTGGACAAGGCCAGATGGCTGTATATGCCGAGTCGGTGCCATGGTATATGGGGCACTGGGGCAGATTGCAGTGTGTAGTCGATGCTTTTTTTAAACAAGTCACTTGTCAGCCATGTTTACGTGAACTGCTCCTGTGAGCTGGCACTGGAAATAAACTTTGTGGACTGATGCGTTTATTAGTACTGGGAAGGGCAGTGCTGTCGTAGCAGGTCATCAGTTGTATCTGGAGATTTGACATGATGGTGTCCAATTCCTGCAAATTGTACTCGATCTAATGCACAGTGGTATGTTGGTGTTGTGTCACAGATGATGCTGAGGCAGACATCGCTGATCCAATGCACATGTACTATGTCAATGACGGCGTTTACGGCTCCTTCAACTGCATTCTGTATGACCACATGACAGTGGAAGCATCTTTGCTTGATGTAAGTTAAAATAAGATTATGCTTCTTTTTTGACTTTTCATTGTGGATCTACTTAGTTGCAGTTTATTGCATCTGCCATATTTTGAACTGAGGAATGTTTGAAACAAGTGGCATCTGATATGCGTCAGGCTCAGTTTATTGCCACTTCCTGTAGCTAAGAAGGCCATCACATCACATGGTTGGAAGGTGATAGAAAGCTACATAGCTTCTGTGGATTTAAAAATGACAGTGCATGGCAAAAACTGACAGGTTACTGGCAGCGTTAGTTTGTCTGCCATGTGTGTCTAATAATAAAAGAGCAAAAGGAGACTAAAACGTAAAACTGATGAACATGGAAAAATGAAGTCTGGAGAGCTAGATGCAGAGTGTTTGAAATTTGACTGAAAGAGACAGACTGTAGTGGAAAGGTGGTGGAAAGGTTTTCTGAACCCATAAGTTATGAAACTGGAGTGAAACCATCTAGGCCCTTTTTCCCCACAGAGAATAGGATGAGAGAAACTTATTGATAAGTGGAAGTGTGGAACTTGAGATATACTCGAAACAAGTTGGTGACAAAAACGTCATGTTGGCAAAAATTAGCATCAAACAGTCTAGATCTGTGGCATAACATGTTATTTTAAACATAACGTTTATGAACTGCATCATAGTGACATAGTTGAAAGCTGGTCTCGGACAGGTTGGTGTTTCACTTTTGCACAGTTGTAAAAATTTAGGAAGTACTTCAGGTAAGATTGCGAATACGGGTATGCTTAAAGACTTTGAAAGCTTCTTTGTAAATTATATCCCATGAGAGAAAGGTGATTTAGCAAATGTGTATATGTTGGTTTGTTGCTAGTCGGAGAGGATGGATGATGAACAGCAGTATGCATGCAGCATCTGGGGTCCTACATGTGATGGTCTGGATTGCATTATAAATGAATGCTTCCTGCCAGAGATGGATATTGGTGAATGGATGGTTTTCCACAACATGGGTGCATACACAATGGCTGCGGCATCTTGCTTCAATGGAATGCCGAAACCCAAGTGCTACTACATCGTCTCGGAACCAGAGTGGTTAGTTATTTTCAGTCACGTCAAGGACTACTGAAAGTGATATAAATAGATGATATCAAGCATCTCGAACCTCTGTTTTGATACCGGATCGCCACTTCTTCATCCGTGATTGGTGCGCTTCTTGTCAATCAGACGCGGTCCCACTTCTGCGACAGAAGTTTCAGTGCAGCTGGACCTCATGTCTGGAACTGTCTGCCAACAAACCTCTAACAGCTGGACTTGTCATACTGCAGCTTCAGACAGTCTCTTTTTGAGACATTTTCATTTGGTCAGTGGGAACAAGATGCAGTGTGAATCCCCTTCAACTACGCTTTACAAATGCTGTTACTTAATGGTCAGATCAGGATGCTGTGAAAGGTGAAGTGCAGCAGGGGTACGGTTTGGATGGGATATAACCTCGTGAAATATTACAGACTGGGTTCATTTATGGGTGAATCTGCCCTAGATTTCAATAGATGATACACATAAGAAAGTCACAGTTGATTAAATTTACAGATTTTGCTGTTAATGACTTCATATTGAGTATGGTCCTTAAGCCTTCCACCCTCTGTGGGAGGGTAAAAGTGCGAGCCTTATGGCTGAGTAATAATACAAATGGCATTGGCCTATAGCAGCCTATTGGCAGACTCAAAAAGGCCAAGTTTTCAGCTTGGCCTATGAGTTGGTGGCCACCTGGCGCTGACTGACAGTCATTCAAGTGACCCAAGTGAACTTTGCCTTGCCATGATGATAGCACTATAAAAAGCATCTTTGTTATTCCGGATTGGTTCCCAATTTGCCATAGTATGAAGCATGTTCAAACGTTGTGAGGTGCCCTGCAGTGACTGCTGCCACATTTTGGCACCTTAGAAGTTGTCGAGTTATTATTCAGAAAATTTTTTAAAATTATATTTACCATTTGGTGGAACTTGTGTAGGTTGCTGTTGAACGGTCCCATAGCGATTGGCCAGCATCTTCCAGCAATGAAGACGGGCGTAGGAGTGTGTGAGCAGGATGTCATTCCTCAGGAAAATACACTCCCAATCGTCAACTAGTAACTTATCTAGGTTTAGGTTATACCGTTCTCTACCTATTGTCTGTCTGTAGATAGCATATAAAAATGAACCCATCACCAGTCTTGTCGGCTTTTTCCGTGTTCCGCACTGAGTAATGATAGCTGAACATGCAGCAAGACTGATTGAGTTGGATTTGAGTTGTTCCATGCACTTGCATTTACGCATGCAGTAACACTGTCAGTATTATATTTTCATTTGTGTTTATGCAGCATTCTGTTTAGTCGTGTTGCAGTGACGTACCACTTGTTTACAATTAAGAGAGTTAACAGCTTCTTTACATTTTTAACATTGTCCAATTTCTTGTTTGTGGGATACTAACTGTTGGTAATGCTTAGTTTATACATGTTAAAGCAATGAGTAGATAGTAAACACTGCACAATACTATTTAATGATGTTTATTCATTCATCTTCAGTCCATATGGAGACTCAATGGCCTCATGTCACACTAGAATTCAGATGTAGAAGTCAGATGTGTTGCCTTTAATCATATACAATAGGTGCTTGAAATGGTGGAAGATATTTTGCAACGTGAAACAGTAGGTGAGGAACTATTTTGGATTTTTTTGGTCAGAAACAGAAATGAAAAAAATATGGCATGAATAAGGAGACCACAGTCCCATTTTTGGGCACAAATATCAGTGATAAAACAAATACCAGTTGTTGCTGATGATAAAAATGAAAAATTTGAAATTGAAACCCAGCCATATGATTTGCAGGAATAGAGATAGTCTTAGTTTTCAGTCTGTAGTGCCTGTCCTTGCTTTGTGGAGGAGAATTATTTTCTGCTGATTTTTTTCTGATCTGCGTATGGTACGAGATGTATCCTGTGCAGTTGTTTTCAGTTTGGATGAACACCGGTTTCACATTTAATTAGCTGTCTCAAACTAACTGCTGTGTGGTCTGCTGTTTAATACGCGGAGATGTAGTTGCCTCCTATGTGCACAGATTTTGCTGTAATGATTATTTTCTGAATATATAGCTGTTATTTAACTTATGACATTGGATGGAATGATTGTCTAACAAAGACAGCAGTTGCAGCTGAGAAGTGCTATGTGCACTTGTATCTACACGTTGGTGATACTGTACATACACCCATACTTTGCCACCTCATTTTGTATCTAATATTTGATTCAACGCAGTATCTTGGAAAAAAGTATATCCTGTAAAGTTTTGAACATATATGATTTTATCAAAATTCTGTGCTAACTTCAAAATGTCATTTTGCAAACATTTTTAGCAAGTTTACTGACATCGCCCAGAATAAAACATAAATGACTGTAGACGCACACATGCTGTCAAGCTAGTGCTTGTGGTAATGGCAGAACATTCCTATAATCTGTGTTCGTGTTCTGAATGTGCTCGAATGCAAGCATATAGCAGTGGCTGCCAAACATTGATGAAATGTGTCCTCTCTCTTAATCACATAATGTATTGTGATTAATGTACATACAGTCACTTGCAATTTGGCTGTAGGAAATACGGGTGGTGGATTCTTTATCTGTTTTGCGTCTCACTTAATCTGCTATATTGTCTCAAATAAACCATGTTTTCAATTAATGTTAACATTTAACTGAATCCACTTGTCAATTCCAGACATGCAACTGCAATATGTAATGCTTTGTTGAAAAGTAATATGTTCAGCCATCTTCATGTGGAGATTAATGTCAATCACTTACTGTCAAATTACCAACTGTTTTCTTATGAATTTTGAATTGGCAATATAATCAACAATACGTGTATGTAATTTCATTACGATGAGTTCGTCTTTTTGGCCTGGAACAAAAAAAAAGAACAAGAGTACTAGTCAAATACAAAGATAACAATAACGGACCATGCTGTCTTGTTTATAAAGTGGTTATGCACCCTCGCAGCAGACTTCACTGTCTAGTGTCTGTGCATATGTCATCTTCTTGTGTCACTTGTATGTCACAATACATAGGTAGATGATTCTGCTTCTGTCCTTGGCCAAATACATATCATTATTTAGTCTAATTGAAGAAATAAATGTAGAATGGATAGCCATGCAATAAGAGGCAAAAGGTAATGAGAATCTTGCATGATTGTATAACTTACTGTGTCATCATAGCTTACCCAGTGATAAAATGATTGTGTCCGTATTACGAGACTTGTGTATATTGGTGTAGCCTGTTTTATTGTCACTGAGGTGTGATTTCGTATCCGCGTATTTGTGGAGATCCAGTTAATGCCTCATGTTGTTCATTAATCTTAACTGGTTGAGACATTTATACGTGTTACATTCAGATTGCTCGCAATGCGTTATATTGCTGCAGTTAACATCCGGTGTGAAAAAACAATGTAATGGCCACCTCATTATGAGACTTTTGTTAACATATTGATGACAATGTTTATGCATCATCTGCTGAACCAAACTTCCAAACCAAATGAATTGTGATGCTGATCAAGTGTCTGAGGTGGTTTGTTTCCCGAGTTTTTGTTGGGTCCAGCAGATTGCTTTGAGTTGCCCATCTACCAGTATGAAGCCTACCTGACCTTCCCTTTTAGGCCTGTGATTCATCGAACTGGTATACAACCATTAAGTTTGAACTTTTGACCGAGTTGTCATTGTGATCTTGTTCTGAATCTTGCTCATTATAGACACTTTCTGTGGTTCTGTTTGCTTTGTGTTTTTTGCAGCTTGCTAGCAGACTAGAAATTATGCAAATAATGACATCAATTCAGTCATTTAATAATATACAGTGCAGTTCCGCTACAGTAGTGAATGGCTGTAGTCAGATATTCCTCAATATCACAAAGCCTTGTTTCACTGTTGCTATTGTGTAAATGTGCATGAGGTGCAGTGATGTTAATGACATTGTCATAACACGCTGCCATGTTAACTTTGTTAACCCATTTACAGCCGATATCAGAGATTGGTTTCCAAAAGTTGTTGCCTGTTTATATCCTGCTACAAATCAAGTAAATAACACATCAACACCACACTTATTGCTAAACAACCCACATCAGCTAAGACACAACACGTTGCGTTTTCGCAACCTCAGCATAAAACGTATACCATTCTAGTCAGTGGCAAATCATCAGTTCATTGCAGAAAGCACATACAGTTCGTATTTTGAAACATTACACCTGGCTATGGTAATAACTAAAACACTTGGCGTGAATGCCTGTTAGGCATTTGCTGCACACATAGCTTGTTGTGCTTTTACAAAGACGACATCTAAGTCTACGTCCATCAGGGTTCTTCATAATGAAGTGTTCAGATGATGAGCGACGAGGATCGGACAGCAACTTGAGCTGAGACGGTCTGCCGCGCAGGTGCTCGTTGGTTACATGGTAATTGTCCGCCACTTCTGTGCTCTTTGAAGTGAGCAGCTGGATCGAAACACGGCGTCGAAACTCAAGCAAGTCCATCTCCTTTCCGTGAACCCAGCGATGAAGCCGCCATGCGTTGACAAGGGCCACGTCGACATAGTTGATAAAAAGTGGCCACCACCATTTCTTTCCCTTGACAACAACAATGCGTTTATTGTAAATTGTAAGGCATAACAGCTCAATATGTATGAACAAAAGACAATAAAAATGAAATATGGAATAATGGATAAAAGTAAAAAGCCTGAAATTTAAGTATGGACCATATGGTGTGCCATAATATAAAACAGTTATTATAAATTATTATTACCTTTACAGCTGTACGGTATTTGGCCACAAAGCTGTCCAGCAGATCCACACCTCCCATGTTGGCGTTGTAAGAAGCAATGAGGTTAGGCTGCGTGACACACACGGCTCTTCGATCTGCTCTGGAAAATCGCTTAGCAGTGAGCACAGGTTCAACGAATTGAAAGTTGGTTGCCAGTGTGACAACTGAGTTGTCATTCCACTTTACAGCAAGTACATCATTATTCTTATCGTATCGATAATCATAACTACCTCGCTCCTTCTTCTGGAGGGATTTGCTGTCTGGTAGGTCACTGGCAATGAGCCGTGGTTCACGTACAGTTCCCGTAGCATGGAACCCGGACTGTCGGAGTTTAATCATGAGCTTGTGTGATGTGAAGAAGTTGTCGAAGTATACGGCATGGTGCAATGGATTAGGTACAATCCTAAGCAGACTCATGACAACGCTTGCACCAAGACCCAGCTCTTCATCATAATTGTCATCACGACCGGCATACGGCAGGCACTGGAACAGATAACCATCAGATGAACACAAACACCAGGCCTTGAAACCAAATCGCACTGGTTTCCCCTTCATAAACATTTTACACGAATGTCTCCCAAAATACGGTATCATTTGTTCATCAATGCTCAGACTGTGTGAAAACACTCCGAATTTTGCAAACTTTTCATTCAACTTCTTAATGTAAGTACGAATTTTGTAGAGCTTGTCATCTGAACTAACTGTGGCATTGTCACTGAGATGCAGGTTTCTCTTAGTGTCTCGAAATGACTGTCGGCTGATTGCATTCGTGACGATTGAAACGTTGCAGTCTTCGGCATTTTCCCAATACATATCTTCCCTGGGCAATTTGTGATAACCCGTGAAGAGGAGAAAGCCAAGGAAGTTCATTAACTGAAATGGTTTCAGATCAAATCCGTGCCGATTTTGTTGAGTAGCATAAATGTTGCTTTGGTCACATATGTAATCAATGAGTTCATCATCAAAAAATTCGTGAAACAGTTCAGTTTCTGTTTTGGCGATTAAGCAGTAAACAAGTTTGGATACTTCATCTTTTTCATTGTTTACTGGCTGTGAGCTGTAATTTGGTTTCTGCTTCGTCCAATGAACCTTTGTAGGTTCCGATTTTCTACCACCAACATTCTTGTAATGTGGACTAGGTTTAACTGCTTCTTCTACATCATCTCCATCTGACTGATCGTCATGTCTTCTGGCTTTTCTGGGAATCAGGTCTGATTTCTTCACAGTTGGTTTAATATTGCCATCATCATTGTCACTTGTGTATTTGATGTTCTTTTTTCTGACTCTGTTTGACTTTCGTGTTATGCATGGCAGTGCTGCTTCTCCTTTGATATTGTCTTCATCTAACTGATCATCAGCTTTGGGAATGTTTTCTGCTACCTCCTTCAGTGTTTGTCTGCTTGATCTCAAACTACCATATTCATCATCTGCATACTTGGTGTGTTTTCTTCTTGCCCTTTTCGTCTTTGGTTCCGACTGTTTCACCTCTGCGCATGTTTCACGTTTCCGTTTGGGCTGCTCTGCAGAATGTTTACTGATATCATACTGCACCTCAACTAATCCAGCTACATCACTGGGGAATACATCACCAGACAACAAATCATTTTCATCGATGGCCTCACAGTCACTGTGTTCGTCAACTTTTGACGGCGGAAGTACAACAACATCGGCTTCAGCGACCGAATCGTCTTCCAAAATCATAGAAACGGCCTCTTTCAAACTGAAAAATTTCTTTCTTGGCATCTGCACATAGTCACATAGTTACATAGTACATTATGAAAGTCAAGGAATCGTCCTGAGTTACATCAGCTTGATAAAAGGGTGATATCACATATATTATCAAAATCAACAAAGTAATTTCCACTGCAACTCTACCTAGCATGGTTACTGCTGAGGTTGCGAAAACGCAACACCCACTTTAGACAACTAATCACGTCACGTTGGGTGCAGCAATATTATAACTGTTTATGCAGTTAGAAAGACTAACCTTTAAACTGGTGAAACGAATTTCTTCTGGAGCTAGATATACGCATTCACAATATAACTAATATGTTACGAAAAAGCTACATTTTAACAACATTGGCCTACGTCATTCATCAAGAAAATAAACAAAAACAATCAACAGCAAAGAGTGTCTAAGTAGTCAATAGTAAATAAACGATAAATAAGTAAGCCGAAAATCCAACCCACATAAAAATTCAAAATTTTGGTTTAAGCCTAACATCGAGTAAAATATGCGTTGCGTTAACGCAACGTTAGCTGTAAATGGGTTAAGGATATTGTTGTTCGTTGTTATTTCCATCGTTCAACAGCAAACTTCTTATCAGCCTTCTCAAATAACATTTATAATCGAGTCAAGGTTACATTTGTCTTATAGCCTTGCATACTGAACAACTGAATTTCTGAGGCTTAGTATTACTGGTATATGATGACTGTGTTTCTAATTTCATGGCACTATCTAAAAGATTTCACACGTTATTTCAAATAGTCACATTCTAGAATTAAACAGCCACACACCAACCTCAATGTGCAAATACCAACCAGATCGCAACAAAGAACACTATATTCCCTTAGCTAAACTACCATTACCGAGAAAACTCTATAATTCCAAATGCACTTTGATCCTCCACACCATATCATTTCTGACATTTACCAAGGGAAAATTCTTGCAACCATGGTTTGTATTTTCCTGCATTTTTAACTAGATCTGCGAAGATTAATCAGGTCACAAAACCACAAAACACAAGTGAATGACAGCATTTCATTATTCTTAAAAGATCCGTAAGTACAGAACGCAGCACACGAGAAAATGCTTTTCAGTTTTGGCGTCAAAATGCACCACACCGTCACAGAGCCTTCTGCTTCAGATGTTTCTTGTTGTGTTTCTTAGCAAACCGCATGTTGCGCAGAAACTTCGGATCGACCTGCAAACATTTTGCAGAAAAACAGTTTACTGCACATCTCCGATTCATCCGACTAGATTTCAGTTTACACGTGGTTTATTCGAGTTTCCCGCACATGAATTTAGTCGTCGACATAAAATTGAAAGCGTTGGTCAAAACAATAAATAAATACGTTTTGATGTTGTTCCATCCTCTGCTAAAGTGCCCAGAAGTGCCAATCTGTGAAGTGGCACTTTTCTGAAAAGGCAAAGGTAAAGGGGCCCCAGTCCATGAGACCATAGGCTACGAGGTGCTCAACTCTCTGTATTAGGCGAGTCTGCAGGAGGTATAAACCACAATAACCCAAATTCCACTTGGCTAAGCCAGTCGAGCTCGTCGAGTCGTGCTGTTTGACAAGCTCAACACAGCCAAAATGAATGGGCTCAACAAGTCGAACGTGCCGTGTCGAGACGTGATGAGCCAAGTGGTATTTGGGCTATTGTCTGTTATGCATGGCCATTAAGACACCAGATGATTTAATGTTACCTCAGAGCATCGCCACTCTTTGCCAGTACCACATAATACTGATTGGCTCAGTGCACGAGAGCAATTCTTGAATGGCTTGCCCACAGCCATGCTGAAAAGGTGAGAATTAAAACCAGGAACAGATGATCACAAGTCAAACGCTGTGACCATAGAAGCTATTTTGGCCAGACAAACTTCCCAACACCACATGACTGATACGGGTGACTGCTGGGTTTGAACCATGTTATTACTTTTACCAGTATGTCACAGATGCTCCTAAAATCTAAACAAAGTAGACACAAACATTGTTTTGCCACAAATGCCAGTTAGCCAGAATGCAGCAAAGTCAGGGTACACACCACCAGGCTACAGCAAATCACCGAGTAGTAATGCACTTTTGATTTTTCCGGTTGCATTTTATGGCCTCTTACAGAGCAAATGTGACACTGTGAGCATTACAGCAGAGCATAACTATTAAAGCAACAAGCCTGGCTGCTTATGCAAAGAACACGTTATCAGTTAAGACAAGAACAGAATAAACTGCAAATGGTAGTCTTTGTTTTTCAACGTTTCTTTTTCAATGGAATTGAAACCACATGGATCATTTAATCTGCTTGCATGACGAGCAGTGACACAGGGTTCGTTCTATTCAAAATTGACAGAAATATATTACCGTATACTGGTACTTAGTTAGGCATGAAAAACAATGATTGATACAAGTGTGTGTGTAACAATGTAATTATAGCCTAAATCAAAATTAAACTCATGTGGCCAGAACAGCCGACATCACTAGTTATCTTGTCATTACACATTAACACAGCGGTTTTCAACAATTTCGGCTATTCATATTGTTACAGGCCACCGGTGGACCCACTGGCCTGGTGCTCATGGTATCCTTACATTCTGCAGAACCGAGACTGTAAACCACAGTTGTATGGACTAACTGTATGTTTTATGACATCAACTATCTGAACCCAAAGTCACAAAATGTCGTTAAAATTGCAAAACTGTTGTCACAACGGGGCAGGATGCTGTTACTAGTCTTTCACTATCATTCCCTGCAATGTGACGAGCTCTCTGACTGCATTCTAACATCAGTTCTGGTCTTCAGAGAGAAATGCTACATATTTACGGGACTACTATTGTGGCTGCACACAGTAATGAACCATCCCGTCTGACCTAAGCACTGTTGTGTGTACATTTTCAATACAATGCACAATGCCTCTTACCTAAATGGTCATGTATAAGGTCACTCCTAGAATATGCACAATGCACATGTACTTCACGCTTGAAGACAGTTATTCACCACTCAGTGTACAGGGTGACACAAAAATAGTTACCCCTTTCAGGGACGGATATCGTTGTGACTTTGGTCGCTTGATACCATTTCGATGCTGTTTTTTATCTACAAAATAAAGCATCAAATTATCACAAGCATGCCACAAAATACTGTCAGTATTAACTGTTAACAAGTGTTATTTGTGTTTTGAGTGCCAGCGAGTTAGCAGTAACACAAAGTGCACTACCAACTATAATAGTAATCAACACTCAAAATGATCAGTATAGCATACATCAATCCCCCCAACATGGAAGCAAATGAATTCCATGCTGGGTCTACTAGTATGCATTTTATATCAAAGTAATATATTTAACGCAAGAAAAACCTTACTATATTTGCTAACAAATACAAACACAATGGTGATAAGCCTAAACCGTCAAATTGCAGATTCTTATGATGAGAATTGAGACAATCAAAGTAAAAAAGGTCTCACAGAGAAAAACAATCAACAGTCAGAAACTCAGAAAGAAAAGGGACTCACTCTGGTTATGATTAGTGTGGTTCTTCGACTTGGCCATATTCGGAAACCAATTCACACAAGAGTATCTTGCGATTTATCTACAGTAACACACAAACGCAAACAATTATACTTTCACATTACAAATACAGCACAACTCAATATGGCTCTCTGCTTAATCAGAGTAAAATGTTAGCATAACCAGAAGGATCAAATGTAAGGCTGTGTTCCACTGGGTAAGTTAACTTGTGATCACTGAGCATACAACATGGTTGCGTCAACATCATTAAGTCTGTAATAACGGCGATCACGAGTCTTCAACTCAGTTTAATTTAGCTAATAGATTACATTACAAGATGGACAACTTATGGGGTATACAAAGCATTATAATGTGCACACTTTGCCCACATTCAATTGTCTGGCATAATCTAAATTTTTGGCACTCTTTACACCCGTCAATCATTCTATCCTGTAAAATGAGAGAGGACTATGAGTTATATGTGTTAAAAAATGAACCATGATGAAACACAACCAGTCGTTGTAAACACCAGTCCATGAAGTGACAACTGTATCAGTAACATGCTGTTAGTAAATGAATGAGACGTTAAGATTGAAGGTGCAAAACCAGCTTAAACATTTACACAAAAATACATTAAACTGATTCCAAACTGTTAATACTAACCCTAACTCCATCACTTACAGGACAACTCGCCGACAAACCAACTTGCGGTCAGTCGAGTCGCGGACTGGATTACTCGCGGACTGGTCAACTCGCCCACAGGGAATTTGTAAAAATCATGGAATTACTATACTTTATTTGTATATATACTTTATATATACTTTATATAGATTAAACTTAACCCTAACCCTAACTCTAACCCTATCGAATATTGGCAGTGTATAAATAGTGTA
>Ga0209568_1000506_pt1 | contig 13634 bp, 7 predicted proteins | sample WorMetOlspDAHAB2_FD_187406 | JGI IMG/M metagenome (GOLD analysis project Ga0209568, IMG submission 187406) | Marine gutless worms symbiont microbial communities from Max Planck institute for Marine Microbiology, Germany - Olavius sp. DAHAB.2... ...
ATACCAATAGGGGGACTAGGGTTAGGGTTACAAAGGAAGGTGGGCGGGATTATTTTATTTTCTCATAATACACTACTGTGTTACCTCTGTTCTAAGGTTTGCACGTGGAAAATTTAAAGGCCGGAGACGTAAAAAAACTTTCCATTGTCCGCGGATGTTAGGCTGCGTTGTTCACTCAAGCAGGTTTCATCGTTTGCTGACATTATCGACGAAGGTGCAAGGTCGTTATGCTTTTTTCCTCCTATATTACATCTTTCGCCATTCAAATGGTTGTCTCCCGCTCAAAACGACTGAATCCAGCTAACGGGCCAGGGAGAGACTGATCCCGGCTGCTTAATGGATGCTGACCGCCATAGTATATTTAGACATTAAACTGTTAATTTTTGTTATTCGATAGCATTGTAAATGATGACATGGTGTGCAATTTGTGACTTTCGTGTTTTTATGTGATTTTTTTTCCGGTTTTGCTCCTCGTGTACGATTTTTATAGTATATGTCTATTGGTAATATATATAAATATTGCACTTAGGAGTTCTGGTGTGTTGTAGTGGTGGAACTCAAGTTACTGTTTACGGAGATCATTTGAACTCAGTTGCTGAACCACGCATTACTGTCACTACTGTCGTCACCAGTGTCGACAGTCTACCGTTCACCGTTGTCGTAGATTCGGACGTAAGTAACTGTTGTATATTGCGCGAGCTTGTGATGTTAGCGCTTTCCTATCTGTCGATAGGTATTCGTGTTTGAAATCTTTCCTTAAAGTGGACTTTATTTTTTCACCGCGTTTTGTTGCTTGATCGCTGCAAATTCTTCATTTCGTCAATTCGCACTGCAGCGCTTGCAACTCCGTCGTAATCTGTCACACCATATTCAAACTTGGTCGGTGTGGAGAATTATTATTACACACTCGAAGCTGTGTTTCGGATTTTCTACATGTTTGGATTTCAGATTTATTGACAACACTCGGGTTGCGTTGTACCTCTGCCGATATTAGTACCCTTCTGAACATGCACGCAATACACCAGAATCAATGGCTGCCACCTCTCCGAACCTCAACGTTCTGGACAAAATTTGTTATAGTTAGAGGCGTATTGCTGAAAGTGTACCAGAGCTTCAGCAAATGGTTTTAATAGTGGACGACATCCAACGCAAAAAAAAACCAAGCTGTGGACGCCTTCATTCCTCAACAGCTAGCCTGTCTTTTAGAAGTTTACAAGGCTTACTAAACGCATATAGCTAAATTTAAACACAATGTCATAGGATTAAAATTTTATGGACGTTATCACGCCTAACGTGAAGAGCAACCAATTCGTATATAATATTAACAGCTATGCTTTGTTTCTGTTGGCATTATTACGTTTTCAGCCATGCAAGTTTCCGGAAAGTGCGATGAACTTAGTTTGTAAGATGCCATCTGTCAAATTGCCCAAGTACTTTGTCGATCAACTGAACGTCACTGATTCCGGGTTTCTTAGCAATACCGTAGGAGCTGGAATCGCTGCGTACGTCACAGAAGGTCAACGCGCCGATGTCTACATGGGTCTGAAGTTGGATGGAGTGTCACGCTATCAGAACATCAGTGAAGTTGCGCCCAGAATCAAATTCCGGTTTGCATTCCAGCCCAATTTGTCCTGCGAGCCTTATAATCTTCAGTTCAATCCCTCGAAAGATTTTTTCATCACCATCAAGGTAGTATATACTTGTTTTCACTACTTCTTTCTTTATCTCATTAAACGGAACATTGCTTCTTGCTGACAAATGCAAATCATCGTCAGATCATATACGATTTTTGGTAGAGTTGTCTGGAGAAGTTGTATATAGTCTACATATCATACATATCATTCACAAACGGTCGTCAATGATGCTTTCGTCACCATCAAGGTCGACATTGGACAACGTAACAAGCTATTCCATGCCGTATGCGACATAGATTGTTGAGGCCAAGCACTAGTCGCGTACATGCATGTGAGTAGCCTGGTTGTTTCTTATTTGTGACTAAGGGTCAACACTTGACACTTGGTAGTCGCAAAGTGGACTACACGATCACAGTCGGTGACGCCAACTGTCTTGTATCGACTCTGACTGACAACCAAGTCGAATGCCGTCCTCCTGCTTCCAAGCCGAAGAAGAACGCCAACGGCACCTTCTGTGATGAAGATACAAGATCTCTTCAGGTAAATACACGACGTTTCACCTAATATTTTTCAGCTATATTATACACTTGAGCTCTGTTGACGTCTGTCTCTCGGGATAGACAATAGACATAGCTGACGCCGGAAGTCACAGGCGAAAAAATGCAGGACTTGAGCAATTTCATTTCTCTTTGTCAGGAGCTCTTCGCGGTCGGTGTAATATACAATTAGTTAACGACCGTGTTTGTCACATACATCATACTCCCTTTCGAAATATGCGGTTCAAGCGGCGGTTCTGTAGCGGGAGTACAACGGCAGAGAACCGTACGTAGAACCCGCCAATATAACGCGAAGATGGCGAGGAAACCGTATTGACTGGAATCAAAAAAGGATACCTTCTGCAACATTCCGGAAGACAACCGCAGCCTCTCGCCGACAAACATTTTTGCAGAACCACACATAATCGCGGCTTAAACCGTGCAAGGGTTATAGTCGTCGGCCCGTCGTCTTCGAACTTAAGTCAGTTGACTCAAAATCGGAAACGCGATTGTGGTGCAGTTGTACGTTAGCACATTCATTCGCCAAATCAGTTGATCAGTTCAGGCATTTACCTCTGCCGCCTAGACGGCTTGTTGTCTCGAGATTATTGCTTAATTCGCATGTGCATGGTGGTTTTGGCAGATGCTGATAGGGAACGCTTATTATCAGTGCTCCTGTGTGCAGTACGTCAGCACATCCAGCATGGATCTAATTATTATCGTAGCGGCAAGCGCTGGCGGAGTAGCACTGATTATTATCGCTGTCGGCGTCGGGGTCTGCGTCTACATTCGTCACAAGAAACTTGCCGGTCAAAAAGCTGACGAAAGTGGAACAGAAAACGAACTTTACAGTAGACAACTTCCTGATGGGTACGACCTGTACTCTGTAAAACACAAGGCCGGATTTAAGGGGACAAGGAAGGCTGGGCCCGAGACCCCCACTATTGGTCCTGATAGTTGTCGTTGCCTCTCTAGATTCGATTAATGCCTAAAAGCTTATAAGCTACTGGCTGGTTAGATTGGTGGTTTCGGTGGCCTGTCACCATTATCTCAAGAAGAACTATTGACAGATGCCAAGACAATCGTTGACTCGTATATCCAAATGGTCTCGTCAATTCATTTGGTGACGAGCTATAGTCAGTTTGCAAACTTTGTTGATAGAAACTATGAGCTATGAACCAGAACAGCAGCAGTGTACTGAGCTATTTTTGGTACAGCTACAAATTAATTACTAATGACGGTGTGCAGACACTTTTACAAATGTTGCGATTGCGATAAAAAAAATCTACTTTATTTGATGGTCACCACATTCATCGCCGAGCGATTTTGCAACAGCAAAGTCACTGATTGATAAATGGCAGTAGGCCTAAAGTCAGTCTTATACAGAATAGGCCTATCTGACTCACTGCTGACGAAATCTAGATTGGCTAGTCTTCCATGAGTCAGATGTTTGCTATGACCATTTTGAATTAGCTTGAGTTTGGAATTTAAGAAAGCGCACAGCGCTCGCGAAATCAACTGCACTGTAGGCCTATTGCACTAACCCTCTAGGCCTATAGGATGTAACTCTTTTTGGACATTTGCTGACAAGCTTGCGCAGTCATTTAGTTACCAGCATTAGAAAGTTTTCAAACGTATAGGGACCTATGCATCGTTTCCGGGACTTCCTAACCATAACCGCACCAATTCGTTACAGGCGTTACAACGTCAGTCATTTATTTGGCATCTGTGGTATGAACAAAGTTGTAGGTCTAATAGCATATATTTACTCACATTGAAATGTTAAACTTGAGTTATGTTGGCCTATGCTGTGTTTGCTGTTGCAGCGGAGTCAACTCATCGGCATCATCTGATTACACGGAGTTGGACGACAAACAAACTGCGACCGATCACGCTTACGCTACTGCTCCGTGATCGCTGCTTCCGTTGACGTGCACGAGACCCAAGTCTCCAACAGCAGAAAGAGCTCAGCCCGTCATAAACGTATAAGACTGTTAGCTCTGTTGTAGAAAACCCAGGAGCGGATCCTGGAATTTTAACGGCGGAACGGGGACGAACAAGGGGATCTGCGGGAGAAGAACCTGAAGCAATATGTTAAATTAATTTTTAAAAAATTTTACGTTCTTTGGTAGAAAATTTGGGGATTAATGGGAGTGGCTGATCTAGCTGACATATGAGCCGTTAAAATGGTATAGACTGCATTCTACAAGCAGAAGTATAAGCTTGCGCACGACTTTTACAGAACGGATTTTAGGTACCTGATAAGGCGATCATTCTGCTAATATGTTGCCAGGAGGTCTGTAGGATAGAAGTAGATTCCATTCGTAAAGCCCCGGGAGGGGAATTAGGGACGAAGTCAGAATCTAAAGCAAAATGTGAATTTGCTGTACAACTTTTAACGCTCTAATGTATAAAATGTAGGATTTAATTGGGAGGGCATAAACCTCACATATATAGTTCAGTCTGAGCGCCATTGACTGAGCAGGTCTAAGCTTACGTACTGATATAAAAGCTGCAGTTCTAGTTCCATCTGGAGCTCTGTCAGCATTAAACTTTTAAATGACGTTATCACATACTCGCACGGTAGTGCGTAGTGCGAGAATGTTGTAAAGGCGACGAAGCAAGTCAATGGAAAAGGCCAAAATTTGACTCCTCGTCACACCAACACCCCTTAACCGATCTTCTCACAAATTGGCAGGCGTGATTACGTCCTGGACGGCACCAAGCATGCATAATTTTGTAGCGATCGGTTCAGGGGTTTTTGCGCACCAAATACGTGATATTGCCGTAATTTTGGGATGAGTAGTTTTTTTCGTTTTTTTGGGTTCTTCAATAAGGCTATAGCCTACACCCTTGAACGGATTTATACGCAAAATACGTTAGAAGACGTTGTTTCGCGTAAGGAAGTGCCTTTTGGGGGTCCCGATAACTATATTTGATATTTAGGCCCTTAGATTTCCGCCATTTTGGGGATCGCTTGTGACTGGAGTTTTTTTTGCAGTCAAAAATCGCTTTAACATGGGAATGCTCCTATATAAACTACCCTTTATCGTCATCGTAGCCTCATAAAAGTCGTATAGTGAATAGGCAATTCGGGATCAAAAAAATTTGTTACACATGTGGTTTTGGGGGACCCCCAATGCTCAGGTCAGATGCGCATCTGCAGTGACCGTTCTATGTGATGTCAATGCGATCAGATTGAGTCACCCGTAACTCAGGAACGGATAATCGTAGGATGCTAAAAATTGGTGTGCGCGTAGGATGTATGAAATTTTATTCATCAGACATCGCTAAGGTCAAAAGGTTGAAGGTCAACGTCACAAGGTCAAATGAAAATTGTGCACAAAAATATCAAATATGTTAAATATGTGCCGCAAACATCATCCGATAGTGGAAATATACCCGTTTTATAAGAAATCGAAGTCGCCGGAGAGAATGGCAGGGTCATGTTTTTGATCGGAAGTTTCTAAATAGCTGTTTTTGCGCGTGAAAGTGTGTCCAAAAGTATCTTAGTCACTTACCATATCACAAAATTAACGCTATCACACACTCGCACGGTAGTACAAGATTGTTTTAAAGGCGACGAAACAAGTCAATGGAAAAGGCCAAATTCGATCCCTCGCCACGCCAAAACCCCTTAACCGATCTTCACAAAAATTGACAGGCGTGATTACGTCATGGACAGCACCCGGCACGCAAAATTTTGTAGCGATCGGCTCAGGGGTTTCTGTTCCCCAAATTCGTGATTTTGCCGTGCTTTTGGGGTGACTAGTTTTTTGTTCTTTTTTGGGTTCTCCAAAAAGGCTACAGCCTACACCCCTGGACGGATATTTACGCGAAATACGTCAAATGACGTCGTTCCGGGTAAGGAAGTGCCTTTTTGGGGTCCTGATGACTATATTTTATATTTGGACCCTTAAATTTCCGAAAAATCGCCATTTCGGGGACCGATTTTGACTGGACAGTTTTTTGCGACCGAAAACCGCTTTATCATGGGGATGCTCCTGTGAGAGGTGAGATGTAGCTTGGCCTTAACTATACAGATGTAGGCTAGCATTAAGGCAAGTCTACATCTGTATAGTTAAGGCCAAGCTACATCTCATCTCTCACACTCACCCTTCCTCTTGACCTAAAGTCACCCATGACCTTAAGGTTAAAGCTTGACGGTCATGTTGGAAGGATATAGTATAGGATATATGAACAAATAATCAATGCATAATATAAGTACATGAATGTCAAGTAAGGTCAACTATACAATTAATTAAGGACATAACACATTAACTATCATCATAATATAGTATAACAATATCATCACTAAACTATGATTGTGATAAGTCTATCATATGTAAGGGTATACTATAGGGAACCATAACGTTTCAGTTGAATAACGTCCTAATGATGTGTACACGTGAGAGAACCATGATGTCTCTTTATAATTAATGATGAGTGATAAGTTAAGTTAATGTCTGCTAACATTTAATAACTGTAGATGTAATCGTCCATACAGTGTGACAGTAACTCATCATAACAATCAATGTTCAATGAAGTAACATATCGAAGGTGGAATGTCTTTGCAGTGAAGGCTTAACATTAACATTAAATCAATACAGTATAATTAAAGCAAAGATGAACATCGATATTAACTTCAAGTAACCTGAAAATGAAAATGTTGAATAATAATTCAACCAGAAATCATTTATAATATGTTGAGAAAATCTGCTTGCAAACATGGAACTTTGGGAAAACATTATACGACTTCGTCGCATATGGAAGTGGAGTTAGAAATAGACTGGAAGGATTGTTTACGGTGTTGAACAAAAGATGAGCATATCCATATGTGGAATCATGCCATAGAATTGTACAACACGCGATCCCATCTGGTAACAGATGCGGACATATTGCACAATCAGTAACGACAAGTCATAACGTTCTCATTTGTGTACAATATGCGACCCAATCCGATGCACTGTCCTTTTCAGCGCACAGATATGGACATATTGCACTAGTGGATCATCAGCCAAAATATTCTCGCTTTCCTCAAACCAATAAATCATACCAACAAGTCACTGAAGAAACCATAACGTCACCGTATAGTGTCGTCTAGGTTAATCAGTATCATCATAATCATGTATTGAGGATGATGTTTCATGTGTAAGGCTACACATGTTCTGGAATAAAATATTAGACATCCTGTTTGGTTCATGGAAGGAAACCATAACATCTCTCCAATCCATAAGGACAGAATCATAACATTATTATGACTGCATGGATATGCATGAATATACTTGGACTGTCACATGTCGATCATGGAGTGTATATGGTGACACATGATATCAGTAGACACTAGAGCAACAAAGGCTCTAAGTCTCAGCAGTAGTCTCAACATAATTTAACCTAAATATTTAAATTATTGTTCATCTTCACTACACTTAAGTGTTAGTCATACAATCACAAAATATTTTAAGGAAGGGGATGACCGTCAACTATTAAAGTTGTTTAACTAAAGTTTATCTAAGATGACCTTCTTTTAATCTTAAGGTGACGTCAAAATAATATGTTAATGCAAGTATACAACAATGTGTATATAGTAAATCCATGAACAGGATATGAAGTCTATTCACGGAAGAACTTCATACACAAACACAATATCGAATAACCGCCATTTCGGGGACCGATTTTGACTGGACTTAAGTTTTTTTTGCGACCAAAAACCGCTTTAACATGGGGATGCTCTAATATAAACTACCCTTAATCGTCATCGTAGCCCCATAAAAGTTGTATAGTGAATAGGCAATTCGGGGTCAAAAAATTGTTACGTGTGGTTTTGGATGACCTCCTACGCACAGGTCACGTGATACTGCGCAATGCGCATGCGCAGTAAACTTTGTAGCCTTCATAATGGGAAAACGCTATTTTTGGCCTATAACATGGCTTAATCTTCGTCGTAGCGCCCTAGAAGTGACAAAGTGAATAGGCAAATTGGGGTCATGGATTTCAAAAATTCGGACTTTTTGTGCCCCCGGTTAGAGGTGACGTGACACGGCGCATGCGCATTGGCTGTTTCAGATAACGGAAATGTGATCAGATATTCAGTACTCGTAATTCAGTAACCGATAGTCGTAGGATAATAAAAAAATGGTATGTGGGTCGGACATGAGAAGCACTGTACAAGAAACACTCTCAGGGTCAAAAGGTCAAAGGTCAAGGTCACAAGGACATGCAACGTAGTAGCACAAAAACATCGAATATATCCAGTAAACGTCATTCGGTAGTGAAAATGCATCTCTTTCATAGGAAATCGAGGTCGCCGGAGCGAATGGCGGGCTCAGATTTTTGACCGGAAATTCCTAAATAGCTGTTTCTGTGCATGCGCGCTGAAAATATGCCAAAAATCGTTTACGGTGTTGTCAAATCGCCACAATTTAGTCCTTTTATAAAAAAAATCGTGGTCGCTGAACACGATAGTGAGGGCAGTTTTTACACCGGAAGCAGAATAGGCGATATTTCTGCGCATGCGCACTAAAGAAATCGCCAAAACATAGCGAAAATGTATTCCGACAGAAGAGTTATTCACCTGTTACAGGAAATCTGCGTCGCCGAAGCGAATGGTGAGGTCAGATTTTTGACCGGAAGCTCGTAAATAGGCGTTTCTGCGCATGCGCAGTGAAAAATTGGCCCAAAACTCGCTTATTGTGTTGTCAAATCGCCAAAATTTTAGCTTCTTTATGGGCAATCGCAGTCGCTGAACACGACGATATTTAAACCAGATAAAAAAATTAATACTGTCAGCAGTTAGTAATAAAACAGCAAATGTAAATGTGAAAAACTTAACAGTTTAAAACAGTGTTTAACGGCGACACGGCCTACATCACACAACTAAAACAGCAAAAATCAAAAAGGTGCTATTAAGTAGGAACACGTTGACATTATGGCGACGTGCTGCAAAAGTAATAGCACCTTTTTGATTTCAATTCACAAAGCAGTGAAGAATCACCAAAAAATTTGTAAAGGTATCCGAGTGATGGAAGGTTTGCTATTTTGACTTTACGGGCATGAGATAAATAAAAGGCCACAGTCTACGTCGACTGAAAAAAAATTAATAAATGTAATAAAGCAGGAAATATAAATGTAAAAAAACTTTCGGTTTAAAATAGCTCGTAACGGCGACACTGCCTACATCACAACATCACAACTAAAACAGCAAAAATCAAAAAGGTGCTATTACTTAGGAGCATGTTGACTTTATGGCGATGTGCTACCAAAGTAATAGCACCTTTTTATTTTTGTTGATTTATTTATATGACGTAGGCCGTGTCGCCGTTACAGAATGTTTTAAACTGATGTATATTTACATTTATACACAACCATTCTTGACTCATCGACAACGACCAATCTGCTTATATGTTGCCAAGGGTGGTCCAGTTTGATCGCAATATGTTAACGAATTTTAAGGTTAATAATTGGCAGAGTCTGACTCATTCGTTACGCAACAAACGAGGCATGATGTGACCCTGCTTTACGGCTGGTCAGTTACATTTATGGAGTGTGGCACTGCCAACCAAATGGGGGATTTCTTTCCTTGATCCGCCCCTGAAACTGTGGAATATTTACCGTGATTGAGTTATGTGAAGTCTCATCTCAATCAAATAATATTCGTAGGCCTTTATGTACTGATATTTTACTCCGATGTATTCGAGAGATTCAGCTTATGTACAGGGTGGCCCAAAAAAAGTAAGCCACCACCAATTTGTCAAAAAATCGCATTAAAGATTGCCGTCGAAATTAGATTTCTTCTTAAAGTTAAAGTATGAATGAAGCACTATAATACAATCCGTTGGTAATAAATATTCTGTGCGTGACCTACTTTTGTGACGTCATTAACAATGCCCGACCCGCAAAGTATCGATATGCGTCACATGCAGTAAATGGTGTCGGCGCTCCCTCTGGCATCAGCTCGCATTAGCAAGCTGTAAATTCCAGTCCAAACTCTTCTTTTAGGTGGAGATTTATACACGTGCACACTGAGGGTTAATACGCGTTGTGATAGTAAAGAATATTAAATAATTGCACATTATTGTAACAGTGTAGCTCGCAGAGCCCATCATTGGCCAGGGTCCCTCAATGACTCAGACCATGGAGTTATGTCGTTGCGGTAAACTCTTCGAAATCGTCGTTTACAAATCAATTCACAACTTTTTGCAGGCCAGCAACCGCAACATTACCAGTATAGCGCACATACGTTTATCAGTAATCAAGTGTCGAACACTAGTAGTAACGGAAACAAGGATGAACAATGCAGTATCCCAATCAGCTGCTAGAGAACAGGGTCCCTCGGGGAAGCGGCACCCCTGGTACTGTACCACCCCTGCAAAGACGGGAATGCCATCAAATGATACGAGACAGGTATTTGTTTCACTCTCCACACAAGTATAGATACAGGGTGCGGCAAAAAAGTAACTCCCTAAGATTTTTTTGCAGTTTCCTCAGCAATCGCTTGGAATTTCAAAGCAAAATTTTACCGACACATTTAGTCATTCTATATACACATAAAAGTCTTATCAGCATATAATTAGTTTTCAGCGTTTTTAAGCTATCAGCATTACAGTGACGCCACCTAGCGATTTTGGCGTGCTTAAAACATCCATGCAAACGCACAGCAATTTACGCCGTTCAAGCGAAAGTAATAAAACAGCACAACACTGCAGTTAATATGCATAGTAAAAGTGTCCACCATTAGCTACAACACAGGCATTCAGTCATTTTAAAATTTCATTTACATCTCTGTCTATCGTACCCTGAGTTAAACTGTCATTTGGAGTATTTCCTTGAGTTAGCGATATCTTCGGTTTTGGACGATACGTGTGATTGACCTCTAATATTTTCCCAGTCGTAGTGATCCAGGTAATTTAATTCGGGTGAATTTAGATGTCATATTTCTTTGGTAATAAAATCCAAACAGTTGTTTAACATCCTGTTCCACATGCGATTTTCTGTAATGCGTTTTTTACGAAAGTTTTTAGCACGCTAAAAACCATTAGGTGGCGTCACTGTAATGCTGATAGCTTCAACATATAATCATCTATTAGCTTTTTTAAGCTATCAACATTACAGTGACGCCACTTAGTGATTTTTGCGTGCTTAAAAACGTCCATGCAAACGCACAGCAATTTACGCCGTTCAAGCTAAAGTAACAAAGCAGCACAACACTGCAGTTAATTACGAATAGTAAAAGTGTCCACCCTTAGCTACAACACAGGCATTCAGTCATTTAAAAATTTTCTTTATAGCTCCGTCTGTCGTACCCTGAGTTAAACTGTCATTTGCAGCATTTCCTTGAGTTCGGCGATATCTTCGGCTTTGGACGATACGTGTGTTTGACTTCGAATATTTTCCCAGAGGTAGTGTCCAGATAATTTAATTCGGGTGAACTTAGATATCATATTTCTTTAATAATAAAATCCGAACAGCTGTTTCACATCCTGTTCTGCGTGCGATTTTCTTCAATGCATTTTTCTACGAAAGTTTTTGAGCACGCTAAAATCACTAGGTGGCGTCACTGTAGTGCTGATAGCTTAAAACGCCGAAAGCTAGTTATATGCTAATGACTTTTATGTGTATATAGGATGATTGAATATGTCGGTAAAATTTTGCTTTGCAATTCCAAGCGACAGCTGAGAAAACTGAAAAAAATCATAGGGGGTTACTTTTTGCCGCACCCTTATAGCATGTTCGTAGTCCGCCATGTTGAAATAAGCAATTAAGCATAGCTCGACGCGGTCGTGTCGAGACGTGACGTGACGAGCCACGTGGAATTTGGGCTTAACAGAGGACGTGAGTCTTGAAAAGCGGCATAATGACTCAGTTCAATTTACGGGATTCCCCCCTGACCGTCCCCCTGACTGTCCCGTTTCCGCTCCGATTACGATCTCCTGCTGCCGCCACGCATGGCCGTATTTAAGGACGGCTGGGCCCTATGCCTCTTCGCCAACAGAGGGCCTCCCACTGAACCGCTGTTTTAATCCCTACAAGGTGGCCCAAAAAGTAAGCTACTATGAAGAAGCATCACTAAATCGTAGGAAGTTAAGCAGATTATTCATCAATTTTGGGTGTAAAGTCTACAACAGTTCAAAAGCGAGTGTCATTTCTATTTAAAAACAAGAAATGCAGAACTAACAGTTTTATTGCCACAAAAGTAGGCTACATTTGCAGGTGTCACTGAATAGCAATGGTGTTAGTGAGCTAGGAACGCTCATCAGGCCCGTCATGTGTATCGTATACTAAACAGAGCACGTGAGCCGTGCTGAGCGATAAAATAACTCATTCAAGTGATCCGCTCCATTTACGGGACTCCCGCTCACCGCTTCGCTCACCTCACAACGGGCCGGATTCAGAAAGGGCAGCCGGCTAATAGAGGGCCTCCTCTCACTAAACCGCTAATATGTTTTTTATTTATCACAGGTTCATGCACGATTCTTAATTTCCTATATAGGCCTATTAATCTACAAAACCACAGTTCAGAGGCTTGTTAACGGCAGCATCACACGACAACAGCATATGTCAGAAAATGGAGGCATTATGCAGCACTACATCGCCACACAAGTAGGCTATATTGCAGGCGTCACAGACGAGTTCAAAAGCGAGTGGCATTTCTATTATAGCGCGATCAATGTAGGCCTACAGTACTCTATTTCTTGGTGATAAAGGGCGCTAACTTCCTTCTTCTGTAGTGACAGAGATGGGGATGTTGAATCACACTGGCTTAACAAGTGGGCGTTTTAACACCATTGATAGGGGCGACTGAAAACGCGAGACCTGACATCGCGAGACTGGACAACGTGAGCCATAATAGCAAAGGTGCACATAGCGAGACTTGTTTCAGTGTTCGTGTAGCTGCTCACTGCAATCTTATGTTTGCTGCCTAGAGTTTTATATCAGTTTCCCACATCCATACATGACACCCGCATAGCACAAGATTCACAGAACCGCGCATGTCCGCACCGGATCAGTGTGAAGCAAGCACGTGGCGCCACGAGGCACACTTCTCAGCAGTCGTCAGATGTTGATGCAGCTGCTGACGTTGCCGATTCCGACGCCCCGGAAGTTGTCGCTGCTTGCACTTGCGCCTGACTGCCCTCGTCCTCGCTGATGCTGATGCTGCTGATGCTGATGCTGTTGTCGTCCTGCGGCTGTAGGGAATTCGTATGAGCGCCGACAGATTGGCTGACCGCACAGGTGTTTAGAGTTGTTAACTGGCGGTGTTCTGATTTCTACTCAGCAGACTCCAGCAGTAATTATTTTGTTCAACCGTGCTCTGACACCACTTTGGTGCCGCGTTGTCTAGTCTCGCGATGTCAGGTTTCGCGATTTCAGCGCTTCCCACTGATAACCAATGTTAGCGCCCCTCGGTGGTCAGTAAGTAGAGTTCTATAAATCGCGTATGGTCACTCATGCGTGCAACCCATGA
>Ga0209568_1000507_pt1 | contig 13634 bp, 15 predicted proteins | sample WorMetOlspDAHAB2_FD_187406 | JGI IMG/M metagenome (GOLD analysis project Ga0209568, IMG submission 187406) | Marine gutless worms symbiont microbial communities from Max Planck institute for Marine Microbiology, Germany - Olavius sp. DAHAB.2... ...
ACTCGATGATCTTGGCGACCACGCCGGCTCCGACTGTTCTCCCGCCTTCACGCACCGCGAACCGCAGCCCTTCTTCCATGGCGATGGGGGCGATCAGCTTGACGGTCATCTTGACGTTGTCGCCGGGCATGACCATTTCGATGCCTTCCGGCAGCTCGCACGCGCCGGTGACGTCGGTGGTCCGAAAGTAGAATTGCGGGCGGTAGCCGTTGAAGAAGGGGGTGTGGCGTCCGCCTTCTTCTTTGCTCAGGACGTAGACTTCGCCTTCGAAGTGGGTGTGGGGGGTGATGCTCCCGGGCTTGGCCAGGACTTGCCCGCGCTCGACTTCGTCGCGTTTGGTGCCCCGCAACAGGACGCCGACGTTGTCGCCGGCCTGGCCTTGGTCCAGCAGCTTGCGGAACATTTCGACGCCGGTGCAGGTGGTCTTGGCGGTTTCTTTGATGCCGACGATCTCGACTTCTTCGCCGACTTTGATGATGCCGCGCTCGACTCGTCCGGTGACGACGGTGCCGCGGCCGGAGATGGAGAAGACGTCTTCGATGGGCATCAGGTAGGGTTGGTCGATGTCGCGCTCGGGCTCGGGGATGTAGCTGTCCATCGCTTCAATGAGCTGATGGATGGACTGGGCGCCGAGTTCGCTGTTATCGCCTTCCAGGGCCTGCAGGGCGGAGCCGGTGATGATGGGGGTGTCGTCACCGGGAAATTCGTAGCTGTCCAGGAGCTCGCGGACTTCCATTTCGACCAGCTCTAACAGCTCGGGGTCGTCGACCATGTCGGCTTTGTTGAGGTAGACGACGATGTAGGGGACGCCGACCTGACGCGCAAGGAGGATGTGTTCGCGAGTCTGGGGCATGGGGCCGTCGGCGGCGGAGACGACGAGTACGGCGCCGTCCATCTGGGCGGCGCCGGTGATCATGTTTTTGACGTAGTCGGCATGGCCGGGACAGTCGACGTGGGCGTAGTGGCGGGCGTCGCTCTCGTACTCGACGTGGGCGGTGGCGATGGTGATGCCGCGCTCGCGTTCTTCGGGGGCGTTGTCGATCTGGTCGAAGGCTTTGACTTCGCCCCCGTGCTTGGCGGCCATGACTTTGGTGATGGCCGCGGTCAGGGTGGTCTTGCCATGGTCGACGTGTCCGATGGTCCCAACGTTGACGTGCGGCTTGGTGCGTTCGAATTTCTCTTTGGACATGGATGCTCTCCACAAAACAAAATACCAAATGCCGTAGTGTGCGCTACTTGAGCACGTGACCTGTTATCAAACCAAGGTGAATCTGGCCAAGGTGAATTTGGAGCCCATGACCGGAATTGAACCGGTGACCTCACCCTTACCAAGGGTGTGCTCTACCGACTGAGCTACATGGGCATACCTGAGAAGCTGTCTGGTTAAACGCAATCCTGAGCTATTTGACGCTGTTTGGGGGACCGGACGTGTTGCGTTGCGACGCACAAAGGCTTGTGATCTCCAGTAGCACCGGTGCCAGCGTCTTAACGCAACCTACCACTCATTTATTACCCCCTGTGCTGCCTATCCGCACGGACCTCGCTTCGCGTGTAGATTGCGTTGGTCGTACGAGAAAAGACCTGGGGAAGCAGGCGTCGAACGCGGTACAACGCAACACAGCGCTAGGGTCCATTTTGACCAGACGGCTTCTGACACTTCCTCACTGGAGCGGGTGATGGGAGTCGAACCCACGCCATCAGCTTGGAAGGCTGAGGTTCTACCGTTGAACTACACCCGCTTGACGAACCGCCCGGCACCGACCCCGCCATCCTGCCGACCCCGCTATCCCCAAGCATTGGTGGAGGGGGGAGGATTCGAACCTCCGAAGGCTGAGCCGTCAGATTTACAGTCTGATCCCTTTGACCACTCGGGAACCCCTCCGATAACGAGCCGTTTATGATAAAAACCCCGGCCTCCTCCTGTCAAAGGAAATTATTCAGGGCGAGCGTGTATAAGCAGCTTTTCGAGGAACAAGCTCCCCATTCCCTCCGAGAAGGGGTTAGAGGAGGGGGAAAGGAATCAGGGTGGGCGCGAAAAAATAGATGGCAAACCAGATCTCAAGAGAGGCGAACAGGTATCGGTCAGGTCAGCCTAGTATGCCATTTCTTAATATTTTGGGTAATGGTTAAGGTTTAAATGTAACCATCGCCGCTCGCAGTAAGTTTGGCGCGCTATAGGCTACACCCCCTCTCCCCCCGGGAGAGGGCCGGGGAGAGGGGATCAAACAAGTCTACGCTAGCCATTTAAAAATTTACCACTACCTCTCTATCAACTCCTTTTATACTCCTTCCTTGGCTTTCCTCGGAAACGGAACATTCAAGGTTGGGCTGTGCCCACCAATACCGTCCCTAGATGGTGGGCACAGCTCACCCTACGGGTTTGAGAATAAAAAATAAGGTGAAATGTCGTACTAGCCCGACGGAGAGCTAAAGGCCCACCCACGACCGATCTACTTGCTCCCGCGCCCAAGTCCGTAGTCGCGGCCCTGGCGCGTCGTCTGTCCGGCCCCGACGGGCTCGCGCCCCTGAATGCGCGTCGCCTATCTCTCCTGACCGAGCTGATGGACGAGGCCGGCTACATCGGCTATGCCGCCGCCTATGCCCGGCTGTTTCCCGACAGCGACCGCGGCCCGGCGGAGAAGACCAAGGCCGACAAGGCCTTCCACAAGTTTCGTCAGACCCTCAAGGAAGCCGCTGCTATGCACAAGACCCAGCTGGAGTTGTAGGTGGACGCCAACCGCAATGCGGACCCGGCACAGCGCCGCTTTTGGTTCGCCGCCGCGGACGACGCCGAAGAACGCCTGACCGACTTCAATCGGAGCGCCACCGATCCCAGACTGCTCGCACACGCCCAGGAGCCAACCATGCGGGTGCAGGATGAGGAGTTCAGCTATCTGCTGCTCTACGCGGAGGAGGAAGGAACCGACGCCCACAAGCTGCACGGCCAACTGAGGACTCAAATCGAGGCGGCCGATAAAAGCTGGGGGGCCATCGACTTCCATCGGGACATCCCGGTGGGGGAGGACCGGAAACGTATCCGCGCCGGCTATCTGAAGCATGCCAGGTGGGTCCTACTCTTGGTCAGCGTGGCCCTGATCGCCGAGATCAAAAAGAAGAACCTCCCACCACTGCCTGCGGACCGGCTGATCCCCCTGGCATTCAAAAAGTTCGACGACGAGCAACTCGAAGGCACATCGCTCGCCGGTCTCCAGGTCTTCCGCGACTCCGAAGGCAAGGCTTGGAACCAGAGAAGGGACCGCGAGACTTGGCCGCCGCGGTAGCACAATCCATCCTCACCCGTGTGGGTGAGTTTCCCGACACGATGGTGGCCGAGCAGAAACGTCTCGCCGCCATTGCCGAGTTCTCCGCCAGCCGTCTCGACGATTGCCCGGTGTCCGACTTTGTCGATCTACGCCTGCACCAACAGGGCGAGCAGAGCAATACCGAAGGCCGGGAGGCTCTGCCTTTTCTGCTCAACTGGCTGCAACACCCCTACAGCGGGCTGCCCTGCTGCGTCATCTTCGGCGAGCTGGGCATGGGCAAGACCACTCTGAGCCAACACCTGACCCAAAAGCTCCTGGGTAGTGGTTAATGTTTAAATGAGAACATCGCCGATAGCAATATGTTGGGCACGCCACCGGCTGCACCTCCTCTCCCTCCGAGGGTGTCGCAAAAGCCCCTCTCCCGCCGGGAGAGGGGTTGGGGAGAGGGAATCAAAAGAAGCGATCGGGCGTGGTTAATGAACCCCTCTACGCTGACCATTTAAATATTTACCACTACCCAAGAAAGGTTTATCGAGCAAGCGCTAGCGCCTCGTTTGGCAGAAGCCGAAGCCGGCCGCCGGATGGTTTTTTTTACTGACGCAGCACACTTTGTCCATGGCGCATTTTTGGCCGCTATCTGGAGTTTTGTTCGCTTATTCATCCCCACCCCTTCGGGCCGAAAGCGGGTAAATATTTTGGGGGCTCTGAATGCCGTGACGCATGAGTTGGTAACGGTGATTAATGATACGTATATTAACAGGAGCAGTGTGTGCCAATTGTTAACGAAGATTGCCGCTATGAACCTTGTTGTGCCAGTGACCCTAGTGATGGATAATGCTCGTTATCAGCGTTGCAACGTCGTCCGCGAGTTTGCGGAGTCACTTAATATCGAGTTGCTGTTTTTGCCCTCTTATTCGCCTAATCTCAATTTGATAGAGCGGTTTTGGAAATTCGTGAAGAATCAATGCTGATATTCCAAATATTATCCCACTTTCAGTAAATTCAAAAAAGCTATCCTTGAGTGTGTTTATGGCGCAAACGAAGAGCATAAAGAGAAACTCGATTCTTTACTCACATTAAAATTTCAGTCGTTCAAAAAAGTAAATATTATTAATTATTAGAGTATAAATCTCTATATCCATCAATTAAAAGTTGGGGTAATGGTTAAGGTTTAAATGGAACCATTGCCACTGGCAGTGGGTTTGGCGCTCTAATAGGCTATACTCCCTCTTCCTCCGGGAGAGGGCCGGGGAGAGGGGATCAAAACAAGTCCACGCAAACCATTTAAAAACTTACCACTACCAAAAGCCGGTAGTGGTTAATGTTTAAATGCAATCATAGCTAACGGTTGGCACGAGATCTGTATTATAGCGGTGAAGGAAGAGCTTCAAGCAGATCTCATGCATCTTGGGGCATTTGGAGAAAGCTAAAGTCTTACGTACAAAGCGCGCTAAATGCTGGCGTAAAGTATTATTCCAACGCTCGACATGAGCTGTTTCCCCTGATTCCTTGCCTACAGGGTAATGTTGATCGCCCGGAATAACGGCCTGATAAGCTTCCCAATAATCACTGAGGTAGTGGTAAATATTTAAATGGTCAGCGTAGAGGGGTTCATTAACCACGCCCGATCGCTTCTTTTGATTCCCTCTCCCCAACCCCTCTCCCGGCGGGAGAGGGGCTTTTGCGACACCCTCGGAGGGAGAGGAGGTGCAGCCGGTGGCGCGCCCAACATATTGCTATCGGCGATGTTCTCATTTAAACATTAACCACTACCAAAATTCGCTATCCTGACAGCTCTGAAAATCCAGCTCGCAGGTTGAAGTATGACAACACCACCACGTTACCCCCAGGCGGGTAAGACCATAGACACCGATCGCCTGGACCAAGTCGTCGCCGATGCTCGTCGTGCTCGGGACGAGCGTGAGCAGGGCTATCGGGAACAGGCACTCAAGCTCTATCCCTGGGTCTGCGGTCGCTGCGGCCGCACTTTCGACCACGCGAACCTGCGCGAGCTGACCGTCCACCACCGGGATCACAATCACGATAACAACCCCTCCGACGGCAGCAACTGGGAGCTACTCTGCCTGTACTGCCACGACAACGAGCACCAACGCTACGAGGAGCACAGCGCCGCCGGCGGTACAGGCGGCGGACAGGAATCGAGTAGCCGGACCACCCACCGACCCTTCGAGGGTCTGGAAACATTGTTGAAGGGAAGCTCTGCCGACGACGCCGGGCAGGAACCGGATTCGAGTAAGGGAGATCCGGCGGCAAAATGAGCCGGCACCATCGCCTCTCGGTGCTGCTCACCTAGTCCTTTACCTTGCGCGAACGGTGCCCGGAATGGTCGTCCGGAATGAGGATGACCTGCATAATCTGCGGGGTGGTGTTGTAGTTTTGTTGTTATCGGGTACGGGGAACCTGGCAAGACTCTCTACATGCTACATGGGATGTTTCGAGGCGTTCCATATTCGGAAACAACAAAACTACAACACTACCATCTGCGGACGCGACCGAGATTCCTGAGACCGGGGCGGCGGGTACAGCCGGCCCCTCTTGCAAGGTCACGTTTTCGGGAAGCTTTATACGCGCTCGCTCGCTTCACCTGGCCGACAACGCGGAAAACCGCCCGCGAAGGGAGCTATTATGGACGTATCGAAAAGCCTGCTCGACAGATCCGCCGCGATCCTTTTCCTGGACCTCGCCGGCTCCATCCTGCCGGGTTGCGGCAGTGACCCGGTCCCCCCCGGAGACCAAGACCCGCCTGGAGGCGGAGGTGATCGCCGCCGCTGACGTCAATCAGGACGCGGCCGGCCGCTCCCTGCCCATCGTCGTGAGGATTTACGAGCTCAAGGCGACCGGGGGGTTCCAGGGGGCGGACTTTTACAGTCTCTATGACCGCGAGGCCGATGCCCTGGGGGCGGCTCTCCTGACCTGCGAGGAGCTGAACCTGGGGCCCGGGCAACGGCGCCGAATCGAGCGCGAGACGACCCCGAACGCCCGCTATCTGGGCGTGATGGGCGCATTCCGTGCGATCGACGGCGCCCGTTGGAAGGCAACCTATCCTTTGACGCCGGGCGCGACCAACAAGGTCAGGATCCGTCTCGGCCCGAACACTGTCTCTATTCGCTAGTACGGCAGTACCGAAGTACCATACCACTTCTAACCATACAGCTTCTTAGAGGCTGTCCAAAAACTAATCCATTGATTTCAAAGAATAAAAAACTGAATTTTTCGGTGACCAGGTAGGTCGGGTTAGGAACGCCCGATGAAGCGAGGTAGATCGCTATGGTGGGGCGTGCCCTAGCCCGACAGAAAATTAAGGGACCTATATACATAGCTAGCCAAAACCATGGCAAGAGACTTGGGTGGGGTCGGGTTGAAGGGAGGGTTACCAAACTTCCGGATTTCATCCGGGCTGCAAAGGAAAACACCGCCCTCCGTGGCTAGTCACGTCTATAGGTCCCAAAATTAACCGGTTACATCATGTCGGGTTACGCCGCATCCCTGCGGCTAACCCGACCTACTCGGCTACCTTTTTAGACAGTCTCTCAATCTATTGGTACAGCTTATGTCCTGGAACAGCAAGGTGCTCTGGTCGGAGGGGATGTTCCTGCAGCCTCATCACTTCCAGCAGCACGACCGCTACCTCGAGCATCTGGTCGGTGCAACCTCTGCCGTTGCCACACCCTACCCATGGGGGATACGGCGCCTGACAGTCGATGCGGATCTGTTGAGCCTGGGTAAGGTGACCCTGAAGGAGACCGAGGGCCTGCTCTCCGACGGAACCCCTTTCAACCTTCCCGCGGACGACCCCCTACCGCCCCCCCTGGAGCTCGATGAGACGGTCAAGGAACAGGTCGTTTATCTGGCCCTGCCTTTGCGCCAGCCGGGATTGGTGGAGGCCGGAGGCGCGGATGCCACCGACGCCACCCTGCGTTACCGCAGCCGTACCCAAGAGGTGCGCGACAATCACACCGGACCACAACAAACGGAGGCCCCGGTGGAAGTCGGTACCCTCGAGCTGCGTCTCCTGCTCGACCGGGACGACCGCAACGGATTCGCCCACACGAGGCTGGTGCGGGTTCTGGAGTGCCGGGCGGACAAGCGAATCGTGCTAGATGACGCCTATATTCCCCCTTGTGTGGATTTCAGGGCCAGCCCGCGGCTCGCCGGATTCGTCAACGAGCTGTTGGGATTGCTCCACCACCGGGGAGAGACCCTGGCCGCCAGGGTCAGTGGGTCGGGTCGTAGCGGAGTCGCCGAGTGGGCGGACTTCCTGCTGCTGCAAGTCATCAATCGGCTCGAGCCCCTGGTTGCGCACCTGGATGCGGTCGCGGGTCCGCACCCGAAGCTCCTCTATCGCCTGTTGTTGCCCATGGCCGGCGAGCTCGCTACGTTCACCACCCGCGAGAAACGTCCCCCCGAATTTCCGACCTATCGTCACGACGCGCTGGCCGCGACTTTCAACCCGGTGATGGCCGCCCTGCGGGATGCACTGAGTCAGGTCCTGGCGGAACGCGCCATCCCCATCGAAATCGAGGCTCGCAAGTTCGGCTTCCGGGTCGCGCCTTTGAACGACCGGACCCTGCTCGCCGACGCCGACTTCGTCCTGGCCGCACATGCCAAGGTCAATACCGAGGTCCTGCGCAACCAGTTCCCGGCCCAGGTCAAGATCGGACCGGTGGAGAAAATCCAGGAGCTGGTCAAGCTCGCCCTGCCCGGGATCGCGTTGCGGCCGCTGCCGGTGGCGCCGCGCCAGATTCCCTTCCACGCCGGGTTCGTCTATTTCGAGCTCGACCGCGACAGCGAGCTGTGGGAAGAGCTGGGACAGTCGGGTGGATTCTCTTTGCACATCGGCGGCGAATTTCCGGGCCTGGAGTTGGAATTCTGGGCCATCAGGGAGTAGACGGGCATGTCTCAAGACGATTCCTTCTCCACTCCGGGCGACAACGACCGCACCCTCATCCGGCCGATGCCGGGTGGGCGCAGGGCGACCAGTGCGCCACCACCGCCATCAGGGGCGCGGGCAAAGGTTGCTCCGACCCCGAGCGGTGCCCCGCCGGTCGGGACCGGCCTCAATCCCTTGACACGTTGCGCCTCACCCTTGCTCATCGCTGCCGGCCAGCTGCGCAACAGCACGACCCACTCGGACCCGGAGGGACTGCGCAACCGGCTGGTCAACGAGGTACGCACCTTCGAGGCGTGCGCCCGGGCAAAAGGAATTCCCGAGCATCATGTCCTGACCGCCCGCTATGTACTCTGCTCCCTGCTCGACGAGGCGGTGCTGGGGACACCTTGGGGCAGCGAGAGCGTCTGGGCCGAGCAGGGTCTCCTGATCGGCTTTCACAAGGAGGCTTGGGGGGGTGAGAAGTTCTTTCTGGCCCTCGAGCAGCTGATCGCCTACCCCAGCGGTAACCTGCACTTACTCGAGCTCATGTATCTGTGCCTGGCCCTCGGCTTCAAGGGGCGCTATGCAAGGGACGGGGGACGCGATCAGCTGGGGAGCTGGTCCGCGAACGGCTCTATCAGACCATCCGCGCCCAGCACGGCGATCCCGAGCGGGAGCTCTCTCCCAACTGGCGGGGAATCGTCGAGCAACGCGACCCGCTCATCCGCACTCTACCGCTCTGGGTGCTGTCGGCCCTGGCCGGCGTGTTCTTGCTTGTCCTGTTCGCGGGCTTCAGCTATGCACTGCACAGCGACTCCGATCCGGTGTTCCTGGCCCTCGGCAAGCTGGACGTACCGGCCGTTGAGGTACCCCGCACTCCACCGCCGGCTGCCGAGCGACCGTTGTCACTGCGTCTCTTGTTGGCGGACGAGCTTGACGCCCACCGGGTGGAGGTCATCGACGGACCGCGCGGACGGACCGAAACCGTCGTGATCGAGGGCGACAATCTCTTCCGCTCGGGCCGGGCCTCGATCAACAAGCGGTTCGTCTCCCTGCTGGAGGCCATCGGCGAGGCGTTGAGACAGCTGCCAGGCAAGATACTGGTGACAGGTCACACCGACAGCGTGCCGATCCGGACCCTGAAGTTCCCGAGCAACCAGGTCTTGTCCACGCAACGCGCCCGGAACGTCGCCGAGCGGCTGGGGAAGGTCACCGGCCAGCCGGAGCGGTTCACCGCCAAGGGGCTGGCGGACAGCCAACTGCGAATACCGGAGGCTCCCACCCATGCCCGCAACCGGCGGGTGGAAATCAGCCTGCGGCACCCGGCCCGGGCCAACTAGGTGGCGTTGACATTCATAACCGCGGATTGATTCACCCTCTCCCTTTACCCCGCACCTATCGCCGGTAGCTCCAGCAGCATCTCTACTGGCTCCCCCCCCCAGCGATAGGTGCGGGGCAAGCCCCTCTCCCGGCGGGAGAGGGGCTTTTTGTACCCACTTGAAAAGCTACCACTACCCCTATCCCAAATGGTTCACCAATGAGTTATAGCAGCACGGCCCACCGGCGATCTTTAGCCCAATTGGGATAGGTTCTTAAGCCGTTGCCGGAAACCTGGGCACCAGGCTCCGTCATCCCGACAGCAGCTTTGCCGCTACCACCAGCACCAGCACGGCGAAAATCCGCTTGAGCACCGGTAGTGGGAGGGTATGGGCAAGGTGCGCCCCGATGGGGGCGGACGGCATGCCGGCAAGCAGGATGCCGAGCACGGCCGGCCAGTACACAAAACCCGTGCTGCCGGGGGGTAGTCCCTCATGTCCCCAACCCACCACCACGAATCCCAGGACCCCGGCCAGGGCGATGGATGGTCCGCACGCGGCGGCAGTCGCGACCGCGCGGCGTATGTCCAGGCCCGAGCGGGTCAGAAAGGGCACTATAAGAGTCCCACCGGCGATGCCTAACAGCGCCGAAAAGGAGCCGATTCCGGTAGCGACCAAGCCTATCGCCGGCCTGCCCGGCAGCTTACGGACCTCACTTTGGGTGCGCTTGAACAGCATGCTCAGACCCACATAGAGCTGAAAGAGCCCGAAGATGCGCCGGAGCCAGGTCGCGTCCAGTAATCCGGCGATGGCCGCGCCGATCCAGGCGCCGATGACCAGCCAGGGCGCCAGGATGCGGACCAGATCCCAGTGCACGGCACCGCGCCTGTGGTGCGAATAGGCCGATGCGCCGCCGGTTCCGATGAGGGTTGCAAGCGAGGTCCCCACGGCGAGGTGGAAGCTCCAATCCGCGGCGAACCCTGCCTCGGAGAAGAGCCAGACCAGCGCGGGCACCACGATGACACCGCCGCCTACCCCCAGCAGTCCGGCTATCAACCCGGCAAAGAGACCGGTGCCCAAATAAGCCGCCAGCTCGGTCCAGTTCATTGTCGAAAGTCCTCGCGGGCGACAGAACCGCAAAGGCGCAAAAGACGCGAAAGACGCAAAGATTTCTGGCTCTTGATGGATTCTGGACTGCTCACAATTATGGAAGGCACTACCGGACGTTTTGGAGTGCGGCGGCCGCCTTGACTCCCGCACCGACGGAAATCCGCGGTATCTGTGTAACCAAGGTGCCGCCAAGGGCTACCTGCCCGCCGCCGCTTTGGATTGGGCCACGCAGCCATCTTGAACACCAGCGTTGCAGCCAGGGGAAAGCGCCGTCGCCGCGGTGCGAATGGAACCCGGCATCCAGGTCCCGGACAACCGCTGGTGGTAATGCACGCGACCGGGGTCTGATCAAACCGCACCGCTCTGACGGCGCACTCCAAAGCAGATGAGTAGGTCGGGTAAGGGCCAGGCCCCGCACCTAAATCCTGTGGCGCGCCGTGAGCACGCGTATCGTTCAGATTTAGGTGCGGGGCAGGGACGGCTCGCACCCAACATCCGACTACTCACTGGCCGGCTTACGACAGTCCTACTGAGGAATCGAGGAGACCGGTCAGATTTCCCGCTCGATTTCGTTAAATAGGTCCACTCTTCGCCTCAATCGAGCAGAAAATCCGCCTCGGTCCCTCGACCCCTCGCTACTCCGACATTTCGTCCTGCAAACCTCTTAAACAACAGTAACCGGTCCCTCATAGGCCACCTTACCGGGAGCACGGCCATGCCACCTGCAGGTTGCAGGTGTTACGCCTGCGTTCCCGGCTCAACGCTCGCGCAGCCCGAGTACATCCTGCATGTCGTAGAGCCCTTGCTGCTTGCCGGCGATCCAGCGCACCGCCCGCGTCGCCCCCCCGGCGAAGGTCATGCGACTGGAGGCCTTGTGGGCGATCTCCACTCGTTCTCCTTCCGCGGCGAACCAGACCGTATGCTCGCCGACCACATCGCCGGCGCGGATGGTCTCGAAGCCGATGGTCTCGTGCGCCCTCTTCCCGGTGTGTCCCTCCCGGCCGTAGACGGCGACCTGCCGCAGATCTCTGCCCAGGGCGTGGGCGATGACCTCGCCCATGCGGACCGCGGTCCCGGATGGGGCGTCCACCTTGTGACGGTGATGGGCCTCGATGATCTCGATATCGACCTCGTCCCCGAGCACCCGAGCGGCCACGTCCAGCAGTTTCAGGCACAGGTTGACGCCGACGCTCATGTTGGGAGCACAGACGATGCCGATCTCGGCCCCCGCCTCGGCAATGACCGCGCGTTGATCGGAAGCAAATCCCGTGGTCCCGATGACCATCCGCTTCCCGGCGCGACGGCACAGGTCGAGGTGGCCCAGGGTCGCGGTCGGAGTCGTGAAGTCGATGAGCACCTCGAAATCATCGAGCGCGGACGCCAGGTCCGGACGGACCGCTACGCCGAGGCGCTTTACCCCCGCCAGCTCACCGGCATCCGCCCCCAGCAAGCTGCTGCCCGACTGCTCGGTGGCGACGCCGAGGGTCAGGCCCTCCGCCTCCGTAACCGCCCGGATCAGGGCACGTCCCATCCGCCCCCCGGCCCCGGCAACCGCAATTCCGATGTCCGTCATTGCCTTTTCCTCTAGTCGATTACAGGCACCATGTCGAAATGATCCCGTAAGGCCGCAAGTGTTCTACTCTCAGCATGCCGAAAGGCCGTCAGTCTACGCAGCGGGCTATAGTCTTCGATCAGCTCCCCGAGCCGCCTGGCCTGCCGGCCGGGATTGAATTTTTTGCGCCTTCGCCCTGTGAGTGCGCTGGCTTCGCGCAGCAGATCATGGAGCACCCGCTTGGGGTCCGGGATCTGCTCCAACTCATCGATAGCCGGCATTACGAGGCTCACTCCGCCATGGGGATTTTCGGCTGCACGCCGCAGGGCCGGCTCGTCGATAAGGAGCCATGTCTCCTGCATCCGGACCGGAACGATAGGGACCCGCGGAGCCGAAAGCCCGGCCACGGCGTCCTTGATCTCGGCAACACGCCGATCCAGGGATGCCCCCTCCGCATCCCGATGGATGAAGAGTAGATCACACGGATAAAGATCCAGTGCTGTTTCGATGCGGTGGCGTAAATCCTTGGGTGGATTCGGCAAGCGGCGGAGGTCGGCCCAAGTCCTGTTGACCGCAAGACGGAAATGCCGTCGGAGTATCCAGGTGATCGGGTGAATCAATACGTCATCCGAGCTGCCATCCGTGAGCAGTGTGAAATCGAGTCGATCCATAGCCGCTATCACAACCCCAGTTCCAACTGAAGGTCCTCGCGATCCATCACGCGCCGGTCGGCTCCTTTACGCTTCGGATCGCCTTTCTCGGCGATCGGTTGCAGAAATGCGAGTGCCTTGCCCTTGGCGATGACATCCTTGGGCCTTGCTTTGGCTCGCCAGGTCTCGGATAGGCTACGAAAGGATACCCCTTTTATCAGGCTACCCTGGACCACCTGTTGCTCCGGCACCGCGAATACCAAGGTGTCGTCCGGCACCTGGCCGACCACGACCGGGGAGTGGGTATTGATGATGACCTGACGCAAGGGGTTGTCGTCGTCGACGGCCAACTCGGGATCGACGGCGATGTCGCGGAGCAACCTGAGCATGGCCCCGATGCGCTCGGGGTGGATCCCGTTTTCCGGCTCCTCCATGCAGATCAGGCCGGTCAGGGTGGGATCGAGCTCGGCACTCGCAAGCGCAAGAAAGCGCAGGGTGCCGTCGGACAGGGCCTTGGCCGGCAGCTCGGTGCCGTAGCGATCCGTCAGCAACAAGGTCAAAAGCTCGCGCTTGTCGTCACGGTCGATTTTCACCCGGCCTACCTGGTCTATCAGCTCGCACAAACGGTTTGCGATCCGGTTAAGCGCACGTTCGTCGGTCGGTAGTGGTTAATGTTTAAATGAGAACATCGCCGATAGCAATATGTTGGGCGCGCCACCGGCTGCGCCTCCTCTCCCTCCGAGGGTGTCGCAAAAGCCCCTCTCCCGCCGGGAGAGGGGTTGGGGAGAGGGAATCAAAAGAAGCGATCGGGCGTGGTTAATGAACCCCTCTACGCTGACCATTTAAATATTT
>Ga0209568_1000508_pt1 | contig 13621 bp, 8 predicted proteins | sample WorMetOlspDAHAB2_FD_187406 | JGI IMG/M metagenome (GOLD analysis project Ga0209568, IMG submission 187406) | Marine gutless worms symbiont microbial communities from Max Planck institute for Marine Microbiology, Germany - Olavius sp. DAHAB.2... ...
CCCCTCCCCTCTCCTACTCACATCCCATCCCCTAGCGTTACAAGTAGGCCCCTTTAAATCCAGCTAGGGGATCTGGGGAGCGCTGTAAGCTCCCCCAGTGGGATCTGGGGCAGAGCCCCAGCCAAAATCGAATTTGATGCACTGTATCCTTAAAATCTGGTGGCAACAATTTCAAGAATTTTCCTGGTAGTCAACTGACCAAATTTTTGGTAGTTTAAATAGTAAAGGCAAAAAGATTTAGATCAAAATTGTCCACCTGGATGTACTGGGCCATGAGCTCAGATCCAATGACTTCTAGCATATGTACTGCCGGGGGAGCGCTGTCAACTGACCTAGAAGATCTGGAGTGGAAGAATACATGTACATGTTTAAGACGAAACCGAAACGAAACGTTATTGTTCATATTTCATGATATTTGAATGTTTAACTGCTAAGTAATATGGTTTTGTCCACAATTGCTTGCAAGTGCTTGCGAGTTCTTTATTTCAGGGCTGACAAGTTCGGACATCACGCATGCGGTTGATATTCCCCTCCCTCCTCTTTTCTCTTCTTCCCGACCCCTTTCCTCCTGTCGTCTCCCCATTCCCCTTAAATGTAGGTCTCCTAAAATCCAGCTAAGGAGTCTGGGGGAGCGCTGTAAGTTCCCGTAGCGAGATCTCGGGTGAAGCCCATGCAGTGGAAATGAAATTTTGCACATTAAAATCGGACATCTGGAGGCAATGATTTTAATAATTTTACTGAGAATCAAGACCAAATTTCGCTTTGTTTAAGCAGTAAAACAACAAAATTTGACGTTACGCCAAAGGAGGCATCGTCCAGTGCTTCCTTGCCACTGCGAGTGATAAGAGCTGTGTGGTGCAGTGCAAACTAACGTCAGTGCGGCGACATGGAAACTATGAGCCACATTTTGGAGTCCTGTACCATATCACAATTAGGTGTTCTAATCTGGCATCACTATGCCGATGACTATGCTGTCACATATGGCTGCAGAATGTCGCAGCGAAAAAGTTCAGCCCAACGGCGGCAAAGGCGAGGGGGTGGGCTATGGAAAGGTGGTGTCCCCATCCCCAGTCGACTGGAGGATGGTTGTAGCTTCATTTAATGTGAATTGTAATAAATATACCCCTTGCAGCAAAATGTTATAATTTTTGCCAAAAAAAGAATAACTCTGGATACCGGTACATAGCAGACTTTGATTTTCACCTTGTTGGGAAAAATGAATTTAACAGACTCAGTAACCCCGAATACTATGGAAATGACAAATTGGAAAGTTTCAAAAGCAGGTAAGTCCGACATTAGCTTCAGGATTATTTGGTAAGCAATTTCTGTAGTGTCGGCCTAAATGGTCACGCTCACTGTAGCAACAATGCTTAAACAATGTAAAATCAGCAGCTTACAAGCCTAGGGGTTATTGTAGACACCCCGGTGCATTTTACATATGTTGCTGGTGTCAGCCATCCGTCATGAAGGGTTGAACCCCCTATCCATCCTGAGAAATCGAGCCCTGAACTTCAGGCAGCCAGCAATATGCCGCACATAACTGCACGTGTTGCAAATATGGCAGGTATAGAAATCATTCATTCATTCATCAAGCACTACAGAAATTACGGTGTTCACATTTGTCCATCAGCCCAATACAACTCCTCTTCTGGCGTGAACAACTCGTCCTTCAGGACAAAAAAAAACAGTTTTTTAGGCCCTGCAATGCCCACTCATTAGGCCACAGCAAACACTCAGAACAGGCGTCACAAACAAAATACGCATAACAGGGCAAAGCTGTGTGATGTCAAACTGCATATTTACTGGCATGTGTCGGTTCTGGTCACTGTATATTGCCATATAAAACCGATGAGCATAGGCAAATAAGCAAGTATCCCTATAAGTGCACCAGACTCGGAATGGTGAATGCTGTAGTTAGGTCAAGATGTTTCAGCTGAAACTTGTTAATGGCGAGCCATGTTACTTGTGTGCATGCCGACTAACAATTTGCTGTTATCTGCATCTGTTATCATTTATTACAAATTTGCTTGGTTATATGGTTTGTATTAACGCAACTGTGTTTATAATGCATTCAAATTTAATTACACATAATCATGCACAGTAAATGTCAGTGAGTACCATCAATCAACATGTACCGTTTCCAACTGTACTACTTATCTAGCACTTCTATTTTTTACATTTACTGATGCATAGAAGTGACGACCAATTTTCTTGACTTTTGACGCCTCGTACAACTGTCTTCTCTACAACACAAAAACAGTGAAAATACAAGTTAATTAACTGTTATTAATACAGCCATGCAGCGTCTCCAGTTATGGCTCCTTCAGTCAGTCCAAAGTACAGCCACTTAATTTGTCTCTTGTTATTCGTCAATGCAAGACTTGTGCTTGCAAAGCTCAGTTAACTCGGCATTGCAGCAGTGCCCACAAAAGAGACTTCAGTCACCACAGTGAGCACGTTTCCTGTGAATGGTGTGCCATCCTCATTCGACAAACAAAACAGTGGCATAATTTGTCCAGCAAGTCCAGACGATGGTCTTCAGCGTGAAGATGTTGGTTGAGCTGTGCAGATTAAGTTATTGGCAAGTTTGGAACCTATGTGAAGCACCTGCAGACTCCATCATACCAACAACTTGTCCAGCAAGACTAGACCACGGTTATGTCACTGCTTTTGCTCCACCAAAGAAGCAAGCTCACTTGCAAAACTAGAGTTTCTCTTGAGATGTTTCAGGCAGTGCTCCATGTGTAACTAACTATAACCATTAACTTTCTGCAAAGTATGTCCGACAGTACTCTAAAACGTTTCTTAGACCAACTATTATGCACATTAGAACTAGTATACAAACGAATTGCAGTATATTAGCCTAAAACTGTAAAAAAAAAACTGGATGGCTATAAAGAAGTGAAACAGCAAGTAGACTGACTTAACTCCCAATCGCACACAGATGGTCATTTTGAAGTGGTCTTTCACTTGGAAGATACTAATAAAAAGATAGGAACAAAACACAGGAAGTATACAAGGTAACAGCCCCCAACACACACAGGGCAGCATGCAGAGACAGTAGTGCACATCAAACAACAACCATTTAACTGTGTGCATGTTATCTATAATTTGCTATACATTGTGTATTATGTGCATTTGTCACACTTTATTAAAGATTACCTACTTACTTAATCTCATTCAGTACCTGTTTGCCGGTTAATCTTTCACTATCATCTTCATCTTTTTCGCATCTATGTTTCCGCTTCTGAACTTTGTTGTAAGAAGAGTTGGCAGAAGACTTCAAACAGTGAGCTGTGCAACACGTTATATTTCAACATCACATCTGACAGCAGAGTCCCACAAAACAAAGAATCATGAAATAATCTTTTTTATAACTTTCTCACTTAATTATCTTATCTACTGTTCATCAACAAATTAGGGAAAAATATAGGAAACTAATTCTAATTTAAAATGGCAGCAATGTCACCAGTCGGGTGGCCAATCCAACTGGGATTGTGATCTGTAAGCCACAAAAAGTACAACAACAACAACTATGCCAGTGAGTGAGCTAGTAGAGCTTAACTCCTCACCCGACACAGTTTGGCTCATTTCAGTGTCAAATCAGCTGGAGATGAAACTGCTTTGATGCAACACGTGAAAATGTGGCCTGAATATATTCATTAGTCATTACTAACAAACGCGATCACAGTATATAATCAAAACATAATACTGTATGATGATGCATTACTACAACAGTGTTACACTACTACACTAAAATCAGTCATAATGTTAATGATAAAAACGTGCAAAGCCAATGCAAATTTCAATGCCATAAATCTGCAACATCGCAAGGTGTGGACAGAGTGTCCTTCTTCAATTGATATGAAGGTGTTTACACTGTTGCTCTGTGCTCGAGTTACGTCGGGGTCAATTTGTGCCATTGTGGTGTTAATCTACCGGCCCAGCTTAGAGCCTATCACGACCAAGTTCTTTTTCGACCTGGCGGACACCATGGATCGAGTCGTCGCATATAACGATCGTTGGCGACCTCAACGTTCGTCTCGACCTTGGTAACGACGTCAACACCAAGCAGCTGCTAGAGCTGCTAGACGTCTACGGGTTCACAGTTCAAGTCAGCGATTCAACGCACGATGTCGTTGCAACACGTCGCGATGACGCACCTCTGCCGGTTACTGTCTATGATGCTGGCCTGTCTGACCATCACCTGCTGTTGTGGTTAGTACCTACCTATGTCAAGACCTCCAGCACCTGTTATGTCTGTCGTCCGCCGACATCAGCTCAGCATTGACGAACTGCACGAGGCACTCGCTGAAACAGCGTGACCAATGAGCGAACTTCAATGCCGATCAGTTTCCTGAACTGTATGACAGCGAAATCATGTCAGTCCTTCAAAGACTTATACTGGCAAAGACTGTCACCATTCGTCGACGCCCGTCTGATCCCTGGTTTGACGGTGAATGTCGACAGTCCAAGCGCGAAGTCAGACGGTTGGAAAGGTCGTCCCGCCACCTGAAGACATCAGAAGCCACAGCTGTGTGGTACGCCAAACGCCGCCAGTACCAAACTCTTCTTCGGCGGAAACGCGAGCGCTTTTGGCAGGCCAAGATCGTAGTTGAGAAATTTAAGCCTTGTCAACTGTGGCAATCAACTGATGCACTGCTAACGTCGATGCTGCACAGTTTCATCGATTTTTATGATAAAGCTGCTGGCGTATGATCCACAACATCGAACGTCTTTCTTGCTAAATCCCTCCACTGCGACATTCAGCCAGTTCCAGTCAGTAGCTGTTGACGATGTCGTTTCAGCGGTTCGTGCACTGCCCGACAAAACCTATGCACTCTACCCGCTGTCGACAACTAATCTTAAAGCCGTCGTCAGTGTAATTGCTCCGTCTCACCAGCCTTTTCAACAAGTCACCGTTGAGCGGCTGTATTCCTGACGCATTGAAAGTCGCCTACATTACTCCGCTCGTAAAGAAGTCGGGTATGGACACCGCCGACATCCGATCGTACAGACCGATATCTAACCTTTCTGTCGCGTCGAAGCTGCTTGAACGAACTGCGTACTTAGAAAAGTCTGCTTTGCTGCCAAGGCTTCAATCTGCATACAGGATTGGCCACTCATCAGACTGCCATGCTCAAAGTGCTCTCAGGTATCGACAATGGTGATCTGTCTGCGATGGTGCTATTAGATTTATCCGCAGCCTTTGACACAGTGGACCACCACATTCTTCTGCAGCGCCTGCAGCACTCTTATGGCATAACTGGTTTGGTACATCAATGGTTCCAGTCTTATCTGGTAGGCCACAGCCAGTTCGTCTCCAGCACTGATTCTGTGTGACGTACCACAAGGGTTGGTCCTTGGACCGATCTACTTCTTGTGGCTTCTAAGTCTACTTGCTCTGTCGTCCGTCAGCAACGCTGGAGCTTTAGAACAGCATCTCCACATGTATCGACGATGTAGCCAGGTGGATGTGCTCCAACTGGCTCCAGCTGAATACTGCAAAGACCGAGGTTCTCTGGTCTACATCCAGTCGACGCCTTTATCTGCTACCTCTATCATCTATCCGAGTGGGCACGACCAAGTCGAGCCAGTTTCATTGTGTGCAACCTCAGCATCTACATCGACACCAATGTATTGACGAGGTTGGATGTTGCAAAGACTGTCGCTGTCTGCTTTGCGATCCTGCATTAGCTGTGGAGCGTTTGTCGTTCAGTACTTAGTGTTCAACCCGTAGTTACAGCCATGCTGTAACTACCCTTACAGGTTGTTACAGCATGGCTGGTGAACTAAAAGAAACTGGACAAAGACTACTCATGACACATATGCATATGTGTATACTTCTGCCCTGTTGTGTGTCTCCATCCTAGTCACTGGTGTCATCTCTCATCCTGCAGCAGTTTAGACTACGGCAACGCAACGCTGGTCGGTATCCCCTCCCATCTGATCAAGCAGATACAGTCGGTGAAGAATTCTGCTGCTCGACTTGTGTTTTCTACATCGAGGTACGACAACATCATGCTGCTTCTCACACAACTGCACTGGTTGAAGATACCAGAGCGGATCGAGTTCAAGCTGGCTGTCCTTGTATACACCAGACAGCTCTGCGGTATCTTGCACAGGAATTCCACGAGAAGTCGTCTGCTGTCAAGACCCATCAGTGTCTCTGCTCTGCTATGTCATCATTGCTTATCGCTCGACGCACCCGTTTTTCAACCATCTGCGATCAAGCTTCTCTCGTCGCTGTTTCCAGACTGTGAAAAATTTACAGAGATACATATCTACATTCTACACAGTCTATGCTATTTTTTTTTGCAAAATATCAAGTTTGGTCAACATACGGTTAAGATGCAGACGAAATAAAAAAAGTATATTTTATTATGGCTCACAAATGATCACGTCAGAGCTGTCCTACAAAACCTGTCAATAGCAATTCGCATGTTCACAAAAACGGTGTCTGTGGCAAATAAATAATAATGTCTCACCAGGTTGTGTGAGTTCGTGAACAACAAAAGTTCCTGATGTCGTTTTCACCAGCTGTGATGGAGAAAGCCCGTCTGTAGTCATAGACACATTATCAACAGAGCAAGTGTCTCTGGTAAGCTTACGTTCTGCAGACGCTTTCTGCAATGCAGTATCGGGCACCTCAAACGACTGATCAGATGTACCAACTTCAGCACATTCATGAAACACATCACATTCTAGCTGAGTGTCAAAATTGTCTGAGCGCCTCTCATCACCAGGACGATGACAGTGTGCTTCATTACCAACACCAGCATCAATGCAACTCACACTCACACCATTATCGTCCTCCGCAAACTCCGATCTGACATTGTCACTTGTACATGACAAACTGGTAGCCAGACATGAAAGGTCTTGAGTAACAGACAGTACGGAACTTGTCTGTTCATGTTTTTCAATATTCTACAAAACAATACACAAAACTGCAATACTGTGGTATTGTACAATGAAAATACACAAAACCCGGGTATACCTCAGTGAGCAACTGGCCAGCCCACTCAGCAATCAGCATGATGGAAACTGCGACATGGTGAAGTCTTTAACAGATCACAATGTTTAATGACACCGTGAAGATTTCATTTGGATTTGATGTAGCATCCACAACTTCTTCAGCAGTGTAACAACATTGCATCTGCAATATTACTGTTAACTGCACACGCGAAAACCGGACGATGTTAATTAAAATGTGGTGATTATTAATGCCTAGAAGTGTACACTGTTCCGAGGATCTCCTACCTGTACATAATGGGAAAAGCAAATGGAAAGGGACAGAAGAAAAATTACATAGTGAAGAAAATACGATGATAACGAGAAAGTGAGTTGAGTTTAATGCCCCTCACAAAACAGTTTAGGTCTCCCTTCCCAGATTGCTGAAGTGGCTAATGCATTGGCATGCTTGAGGCACGGGGCTGCAGTCGCATGAACAGACCAGCCTGATTGCATGAGGCAGGTCAACTGTCAACTGCTGCGAGCTTAGTCTGCACAGGCATGGCTGTTAGACTCGGGCGACTTGAGGGATATGGGAACTCATGTTCACAGACCCCGGTTCGAATCACCCATGTCATCCTCTCAGAAAATTATTGATCGCCATCTGGGCCAAACTTGGTTGGCGGCGAAAGGTGTACTGTTGATGATGGTGGTGCAAGTGCTAGTCGAAGTGCAATGCAGCCTGCCTCTAAAGGCATTATGGGGTTCTCAACTATGCTGTTATGGTTGCTAAGCCACGAAATTAATGAGGCTCATTTAGACATGCTGTCTATCAAGTTGGGCCCTAGTTGCACGCACAGGCGATATTGTGTGAGGCAGGCTGACTGTCAACTGCTGCGAGCTTAGGTCAACAAGGGCTGGACTCTGGTGACTTGAGGCATACCTGAACTGATGTGGGGAAATTAATCCCAGGCATGAAAGAGGGTTAGGCATTGTTCTCTATAAACTAATGGCACTCATAATAGCAGCGATGGATGCTGTCTGTTCGACCAATGCGCTGGCAGGAGTGTGAATTCACTGGTACACTGGCCACCAACCTGTAAGGGTAGTTACAGCGTGGCTGGTGAACTAAAAGAAACTGGACAAAGACTACTCATGACACATATGCATATGTGTATACTTCTGCCCTGTTGTGTGTCTACGGGTTGAATGAACACTTAAGCCTACTTAGGCCTCAGCTTGTCATGGCCAAGTGGTCGCTCAGTCCACAACAGCCAACAACAACAACAGTTTATACTGACAAAAAATAATACAAGAAAATAAATAACATGATCAGTGTTTTCATTCCCAGGCTCCCGTTTCCTGGCCTTTCTCATTCCCGGATTCCCTGGAATTAAAACGCCATCATTCCCAGAGAAAAGCGGGAACTAGTCAAAGACAATCTTCCATTAAATGAGACGCCAGGCAGTGACTATAGCGTGTTTAAACGGCAACTGCTAGTCAGTTAACAGCATCCGACAGTACCACGAAACTGTGTACACAGTGGTGCAGCTTGCAGGACAGTCAGTTGTCACCCCTGCCTCTCTGGTCACGAGTTGCGCCTAAAGACTCGCTACTAAACATCTGATATGAATGGCTCACGCTTGCAGCACTGCACTGCCGGCCACATTTACAACGGACAGTGCACAGCAGAGTGCAGACTGCAGAGTGATTAAGGCGGAAATGGCCGTCTTCACTAGAGGTTGCAGACGCGGACGCTGCATGGAACAAGCATAAGCGATATCTGTTGTTCATAGTTCATCATATCACCGACGTCCGTGGAGGCCGAACGAGCGTTTTCCGCAGCTAGAGTGCTGTGCACCAAATTGTGTTCACGTCTGGATGACCCATTCCTTAGTCACTCACTACTGACTACTGACACCAAAGCTTGCGCATTATGAACTAATGATATGATGTGAACTTGCCACTGTGGTAACTTAAAACAACTCTACTTACATAGTTTTCATTGTGTTTTATCTTCTTTACAGTTTATAAAAAATTAATAATAACACTTGCGTACAGCACATCAATAAATTTTTTCATTTATCAGTCCCTCATAATATACGTCATTCCCGGGCGCCCGGGAATGAGAACTGCCATTCCCGTATTCCCGGGAATAAAACAACCCGTCCGGGAATGGAAACACTAAACATGATGCATAAAAATGAACGAAAAGCAACAAGCAACTCTTGTTGTGTCATTTCTTACGACATCAGACAGGAAATGAGGTGTACATATTCTACAGCTATTGCATCCACACAAAGCAGAGTTGCAAAAATGTGCAGAACATTAATTGGTCAAATCGTTACGCTTCAACTACTGAATCCTGCATGAAATACAAAATTAATCAAATGTCACAAATGCTAATACTTCAAAAATGTCTGCAGTAATCATTGACAGTATCCTTGACTTTGGCAAGAACAGAATCAAGCAGCAGCACAATACATCACATGTACATACAACAGAATCGGGTGGTCGAACGTAGTACGGAATCTTTCCACGCTGCCAGTCATTCAACACCATCCGAGCAACTGTGCAAATGTCAGCTTGACCACCCTGCACGCAATGCTAATTAGTAATAATATGGATGAATCCATACGTATGGCAGCAAGTTGGCTGTTCAACTCTTGGGCACATGATAAAAGTGATTGATTGATTTAAAACCTTTCTCATACTGATGATCAAGTGCAGAGAGAAAGAGAATTATCACAGCTGGAAAATGGTTTGTTTACTTTTTCCTCTTATAAACTGTGAATTCTAATGGTACATGTATTCACAACATTAGTGATTAATGCTGTCTGTAAGACCACTGCGACAAGGATGGGAGGTGCAGTGAGGCTGGCAAACTAAAAAAACTGGACACAGACTGCTCATCACACAAATGCACAAAGTTTGTGATGTGCCACGACATGTTGAGCATTGGTGGACATGCAACCATTTATGCCTCAGCATGCCAACGGCCAAAACAACATGAATCGGACAGTGAATAGCTGCCAACCTTCAGCAGTCGTCCGGACTTGTAAGCAATTTGTTCAAGGAAATCTTCATGATCTGTCCAGTCAGAAAGATTGTATGTCGCAGCCAAGTAACGTTTTTCAACACGTTCAAGAACAGTCTCAACGTGATCCTCAGGACTTTTGACGTTTTCAACACGAACCTCACACACCAAACACCCACTGAAAGGCGTCAGCATACATATATAAGAAATACGCGAAACTGCATGAAATCATATTTAAAAGGTGCAATAGTAGCTGCAGTTTTTAAGTTTATGATCGTTTGAATAAAATGGATTAGAAAATTCATGCACACAGTATCAACAGCTTTATTTACAGCTTTACATTGGCAAAGCAAATTGGAGAAACAAGGACAGGTTTTTATGGACCACTTACACCAGTGGAATTTTTTATTGCCAGGTAGGCAGCATAATGCCAGTACTGTTTCCAGCACAAATATTGACAGCCAATATTCTTGTCAAATTATCCGAAAGGACACTGGAGAAGTTTTGCAAAATTGTCAATTTGCAATTAATGTCTTTTGCAGTATGATGATCCAGCCAACCAATCAATCTTGTATGATTAGCCTCGCAAGCAGCCAGCGAAAGGCAATGGTGTGGACTATGGGCCTTGCATTATTTTACACATTGCTGTATTCGAAGTCATGCATTTACTTAACTGTTTTAATACATCTTTGCAACAAAATCAGAAAACTGTTTGTAATGAACTATCTATCACAAGCAAAGCAAATAAACATACAACTCCTTTGAGGACAGTGTCAGTTTCAGAGTCACCAACAGGATATACAACACCAGGGCAATCAATTAGAAATATTCGCTTCATTAGCGTTATATACTGCCACACCTACAACACACACATTTTATAGTGCACATACACACGCTAGCAACAAACATATGCCGATGAACTTGTAAAGCGATAATCAGCACAGTCAAGGTATCAATTGTTGTAAAATACACCAACAGACAGTAGGCCATATCAGCAGATACATATGGAAACGAAAACTGGTCACACTGTTGTCACCTTCACTCACGTTCCATTACAGTTAAACAAAAATTCATCTTGCAAAATATCCAAACAAAGTCTATAGGCAGAATCACAATCGCAATGGGTGGAACTACATGCGTCTTCTAGCATTAGCATAACATTCACAATTAATTATTTATTAGCGTGTATGATGCCTAATGGATGTTTACTATTTTGTGCTGGTTAGCAGTAGTGTTCGTTATTATATAATAGTGCTTGGTAGTTGGTAGTTACACAGTGGGCTGACGAGTACTACCACACATTGTAACTGTCACTCAGACAATTAACCAAAAACCTAACGACAATTTTAGCGAAATGCACAAACAGAAATGGTGCAAAACAGCATCGGGGTCAAAAAGTCACCTTTGTCTCTCCGGCAATTGGTGCAACGTTACAGACTTTCTTTGCACGCAGAGAATTGATGATTGAGCTCTTGCCAACGTTCGGATAACCAATAAACCCAACGCTGATCTGCTTCTTATCAGCATGCAACTGAAATGGACATGTACATGTACAATGTAGTTCAGCAACAACAGCTCCAGTTTTTTTTTCACCAGAATTACCATAAATACAACTCAACAATCAGCAATGTAATAAATATCAACAATGGTAAAGTTGCCATACTCCCAGTGAATACCAATCTTGGAGCGTATTTCCCAGCTATAAATCACCAAGTGACGCATGGCCAGTGTAAGAAAGGCACCAGTTCAAACACAATGGTAAAATTGTCCCGGTGTCATGGCAGGACGGTGGAATGATGCAGGAAAAAAGTTCCAGTTGACAGGTTGTAAAGCTGTGGTTTGCGAATAGATTACCATGGTCAGCCACACAGAATGTGTGACTTTGAACTCAATGTCCGTCACATCAGTGCGAGATACGATGGTGATATACCACAAAGACAGTAAATGACTGGTCATAAAATAAGGACACATACAGAACAAGTCAAAGATCTCATTCCATGGGGGCAGCGTGTCAAAAATATATTAGAGCCTGGCCCATCCACGCATGTGCAAACAAGTGCTGGGACCACAGTTTGCCGTGGAAATTTTTCTTTCCGAATTCCGTGGGCCAGTTTACTTAATTATGCTGGTCACCATGGTAAATTTCCCTACTTCAAGGCTCATTAATCAATGAAGACTTTTCAGATTATTTAAAATATGAAAACGATGTCACTCTGTACATCAAAAATTCAGAAGCATCCAATTAGTCGAGAAAAAATTAAATGAAATGTTGTCCAGTTTAAAATGTACTAATTTGGAAAATAAATCAGTCACTTCAGTTATTATAAAAAAGAATTAACACTATGCTTTCAAACTGTAATTTGAGATCCTGTCACAGTGGGTTTAAGCTCAACCCATATTTCAAAAACGATCGCTCGAAGTCAACAGAGAATACTGGTAGCATGATGTATGCCAGAGCTGCCAGCTTTGGAAAACAGCTGTCCACTGCACAGCACAATGCAACGACATCCTCGGGCATTTCCTGATTTGTGGCGATATCCACGTAGATCTGCCACTCGTCAACTGCCGCTGTGATGTTCAGTATAAAGTGAAAATCTGCAAGTGTCTGAACAAGACCGGCAACTGTCGAGGATCGAAAACACGAACAGCTTTCAGTAGATCATGCGCTGGTTGCTTTTATTCTGTGACGTTGCCTTGTAACTTCAAGTCTGTATTTGTCATTTTTAATCACCAACCAGAACCAAATTCCGCAAAATTCCGAGGAAATGTATAAATTCTGTGGAAACGGGCAAATTCCGGAGCTCAGCCAAATTGACTGATAGGGTTTAACGGCACCTGCAGCACAATAAGGCCACATTGCGCCTTGCAAAAAAAATTATAGATTAGTGAAAAGGCTGATATCAGTGAGATAGTATAAAATATTACGTTTTGGAGAATGTGTGAAAGATGCAGCTCAGCTCAAAAATTTGTGGTGCACGGAAAGCTGTTAGGTCCCTAATCACCACCTTTGGCCAGCACAATATTTGTTCCGTTATCTCGAAGTCTTTGGATTTACGTCACGTTAATGACGATTCTAATACTAACTAACTAACTAATATTATATCACTTGATAACAGAGGCACATGTATGTGAGCAGTGTGCCTAGGCCATACTCGATAGAAAAGTGTATATGAACTAAGCCACAACTTCCACAAGTCCAATGCCCTAATGACTATGCTCCAGAGCCAATTAGCTTAACATCAGACAGATTTTACCATTTAATTTTACAATTTCTCAAAACTTTTGAGGCATACATCCTGACACCTGAAGTGCTGAATAATGAACATATACTGAACATACACTCAAGAAATACGTTCACTAACAAACAGTCAACTAAATGGTATCAGTGAATAATTGTGCAAAAAATCCACCAGCCAGTCAACAAGAACTCACTTTGCCGAACTGTCGAAGTAGATTAATTAGAGCCCCACGTCCAAACGGATTCTTAATGCTTGCACGATATGCCATGGTTGGGAATTCAGATGACAGAACAGCAACCCACTTCTCCTGTAAGCACAATCAAAAGGGTCAGGTCAATTTACCGCAAAGACAACGTCAAAAATGGATGTGGTGATTAAATATGCTGTATGAATG
>Ga0209568_1000513_pt1 | contig 13589 bp, 7 predicted proteins | sample WorMetOlspDAHAB2_FD_187406 | JGI IMG/M metagenome (GOLD analysis project Ga0209568, IMG submission 187406) | Marine gutless worms symbiont microbial communities from Max Planck institute for Marine Microbiology, Germany - Olavius sp. DAHAB.2... ...
CTGTCCAGACATTCCCAAGACAGGACAAGGACAGAAATACCGCGGAAAAGCGAGACTAACAGTCACTGTCCTGCATAATACTGGGTGGTTAATGATAAACAATGTTGATAAATGTTAGGACGGTCGAATATCGTGTCAACCAAGACGCTGTGGACACTCGTCTTGTTATTTTAACGCTTGCCATTCATTCATAGTTGACCGAATATTGTTCTTTTCGGATATCGTATCAACAACAATCAGTGAGCAATCAAATGGAGATACCTACTGCAAATAATTATTAATAACCGGTTTATTTTTTTGAATTTAAGCAACAAGTTTTACTTTTAGGGGTCCGCGGAGCATATAACGTAGGGTACATGGGCGGCTGGGCCAGCAAGTTACTAAGACATTTTGCTCAAATGAAACGTACATAATATTGAAATAGCAACTGAGAAACTGTAGGCTTGATAACGTTGTCAACATAAGACTCTAGAGGTTTGAAGATAGCTTATAGCTTTTCGTGGACTGTCTTTAACCAGTTTAACGTAATAGTGATTATATAGTGAATAAATAAATAAAAACGCATTGTGTATGCATGTACTGTGAATCCGCCATGTCGTTTGTGATGATGATAAAATGGTTGTCGCGTCTACGATAGCTGTTAGCTGAGGCCCACATCGTATAGTTGTGAATCAATTATATTGTTATATTTCTGGCACGATTTGCAGAGTTTTCATGTTGAAGTGTATGTGTTGCTCATATAGATACCTGTACAAGAATCACATAAGATCGCTGGCAGCGGATGCGTTTCGTGGTCTGGCAAACTTGGAACAGTTGTAAGTGAAACTTGTGACCTACGAGCTGCTTGACCTTGTTGCAGCACTAAGCCGATGGTGAAGCGCTTGTATTCTCTTTTCCGTCTGTTAAGTTGTTCGCCTACTTAACGCTGCTTTTGCAGGCGCACTTCAACATTATGTTAACGTGACTCTAATACTCCTACTACTAATGATAATAATGCTGTGTACGAGTCTGCAGTTTGCAGTATCGGTATTCTCCGAAGTGCCCCACAGTATTTAATAGAACAAAAAAACAGAAAAGGGACGAGAAACAGAAAGTGTTAAAATTGGCCATTTTGTCTCGTAAGCTCGCACACATTCAGAAATTCGAAAGCCTGTTGAATCTGCGATAATTTCACTGCGGTCACACCAAATTTTCACATTATCTGACAGATAACAATTGAGATCTGTAGGCCGTTTGAATTTGACGAAGTGGTGAAATATACACGAACAGAGTTGCAGCAACAAGCGTTTCTGTGTCGCATGCAGCCTATACGATTGCCATTTTTGGCGTTCTGTCGTTCACTTTTTGCAGCCTGGTTCAGTGATTTTTTCACGTTTTCGGTCGCTAACACTATATGATTCTTTTGTTTTTCTTCTGATTGTAACACGAGAGGCTTGGAGCTTGTCTGTCGGTGCGTCAGGTATCTGCACTTCAATGAACTGACGGACATCGAACCAGCAACATTTGACAGTCTGACGTCGCTTGAACGCCTGTGAGTATATCGACAGTTTGCATTTTGTGTTTGTTGCTGAATGTTGAAATGAACGTGGTCACTGCAGTCTCTCTTATCATTAGTTGTTAGTGTACAAATGAACGGTCACCTAATGAGACTCAAGTTATTGAATTGGCATTGATTGGATTTTTGATAAGTTCATTGCAATCTTTTTCTGGTGATGATTCTTGAAACTTTACATTTTTTGGTAAGTATACTTTGTTTTTGATAGATAATATATTGGAGATTTCGTTGATCTCACTGTTGCAGGAAAAAAATGTTACGAAGCTATCACCTGCTAGACCACACTGTATATTTTTATGCGCAATTTTGTGTTTATGCGCTAAGAATTCTGCTTGTCTCTCTGTTTCGCCGCCTGTCACTCTGTAGTGGACGGCGACAAAACGACTCAACATATACCATTAGAGTAGACTGTTGTTTTTCAACGTGGTTGCGTCCAACTATTGTTATAATGTCCTGTTCCGTCCAATTGCGCTGGGTGCAGTTTGGCTCAGTGGTATTATTTAACGGTGTTGCGTACATCAGTGACGTTTTTCAACCAGCCTGTAAGGTCAACTCAGCCTAGCCATCCCTTTATACTGAGATACAATTTTCACTGAGTGGAACAGCGAGTTCCGTGTAAGACTGAGTGTCGAATACTGCGGCTTCTGGTACTGAATGCTGTTGTCTGTGGCCGACTATCTGGACGGTGACCCTGAACAGACTGAGCTGATTAGCTGAACAAGGGAGTTAGCTCTCATGCCGTAAACCTTGCTGTCTAACATTCGGAGTAACGTTCTCATCTTTTTGAGGCAGCGAAGTGTTCTATTTCATCAGCGTCCAACAAGCAAGAACATTTATAGTATTTCGAAGGCCACCATTCGTTCTGTATCTAAGCAGGTTGTCTGAGTAAGTGCGGGCCTGGTGTTTAGGCAAATGCTCAGACTGATATGCTCCGTTCATTATAGATCATCAACTGAGGCAGTCTGGCTTTATGATGTGTCTTACTCATCGGCTTGGCTAAGACAAAGGCGCGGCATTGATGACTAGGACTGTGGGACCATGCATGCTGTTTGAACGCCTGACGCACAAGCAACGAGACCCACACAAATGCACTGAACAAAACTCGGCAGCAGCTGTGACTCATGCTGCACTCGACTGCTCAAAGTTCTGCCGTTGCATCTGCCGTGAAGTCATCGTGTGGACGTGGGGTTAGTGATGTGTGGACCTGAACTGACCATGCCCCTGACTTGACTGTAACTGCCAGTTGTGACATGTTGTAAGTGCTCAGCGCACTCAGTGCGAAGGTGTCATCTGTCGCGTTTTGTGCCGAATAACGACTAAAAACAAATTTAAAGCTCAGTGCAGATTTGCCGCTCCGCATGTCGTGTCACACATCATTGCAGCTACATCAAGCATAGAGGCGTTATTGAACTGTTACAACGATTATTTTGACATGCACATGCACGGTTCGCAGCTGTGAATTATTCATCATCCGTCTGACGAACAATGTCGAAATAGACGAGACATTCCTTCTTGTGGCTGTTCTGACTTCAAATTAAGTAAGCGCCATCCACAACAGCGGAGACATCACAACGTTACGATCTCATATTGAGAATGTGACGAGCGTCGTGCCGTCTCTAGACGAGAGCTGAGCTTTAATTGTAGCCATCACTCACTGTGTTCGACGTCGTCGAAAATTCGTCGACGAATCGAATCATCATCGAAGTCAAATACGTTACGTCGTCGTCGATTTTATTCGACGCGTCGTCAACGAAAGCGAATGCGACGCCATCGACAAAAACAATTCGAATTTACAGAGATAAGGAGCACTCTGTAGTCTGCTATAAGGCTGTTATCGGTCTAATGGTGCTTATGCGAGTAACAATGTCATGTTATCTGATAAGTGACACTTGAGCTCGTTTTCATCTAGCATTATGCCTATGTGTGCGGTAAGTATGTAAGTAAGTAAAAAAAGATTGATTATAGTGTCCGAAATGACAAAGTCACTGCACAGGCACTACAGGAGCTTCAGGGAAAGAATGACTGAAGAGATGGTTCTTCAGGTGTTTCCTGAAAACAGATATTGACGACGCCGACGTGACGTTCAGCGGCAGAGTGTTCCACAGTCGGGCAGCAGCGACCGGAAAAGCTCGATCGCCGATGGTTGAAAGACGGGTGCGTGGTACAACAAGCGATGATGTCGATGCAGAGCGGAGACGCTGACGAGCCTCGTCAGCAGATGACTGATTGAGTTCCTCAGGAAGGTACGGTGGAGCTGTCTGGTGTAGGCATTTGTATACCAGAACAGCCAGCTTAAACTTGATACGCTCCGCCACCTTTAGCCAGTGCAACTATGTCAGGAGTGGATTGATGCGGTCGTACCTCGATGCAGAAAACACAAGCCGAGCAGCAGAATTCAACACCGACTGCATCCGCTTGGTGAGATGGGATGGAATGCCAGTCAGCGTTGCGTTATATAGTCCAACCACTGTAGAACGAGAGACGAAACCAGTGACTGTAGAACGGAGCGCGAAACTGAGCGACGAATACTCCGCAGTTGACACAGAGTCGCAAAACAAGCAGCTAAAGTCTTTGAGACGTGCGACCTCATTGACACATTAGCGTCCATGTAGATGCCGAGGTTGCGGACAACGGAAACTGGCATGACTTGGTCGGTACGCACTCGGATGGGTGACACTGGTAGCAGATGGAGGCTTTGACTGGATGTAGACCAGAGAACCTCGGTCTTTGCAGTATTCAGCTGAAGCCAGTTGGAGCGCATCCACCTGGCCACATCATCGATGCAGGTAGGGATGTTGTTCTGAAGCTCCAGCGGTCTATGTGAGAGATTTAGAACATGAGCTTACAGATTTAGTTTGCCCGTTTGTCAGTGAATATCACTGTGCCGTGTATTATGTATGCACAACGTAAGTTGATGTGAATAGGCCTGTATGTAGGCCTCACGATGCAACACTGTATAAAATTGTGTTAGAACTATTGCAAAGAAAGACATTTGAGACAGGTGACGTCGATTGGCGAAAACAGCAGTACAAGACAGACTATCGCAAATCACAGAACATATGTTATTTAGCCTAACGGTTATGACCTTGATAAGTAGCCTGCTGATATAGGCCTAAACATGTAAATGCATATTTCTATAAAATAAGAGAAAACAAAGTAGGGCTATAGTCCTTTCACGATCTGCTTTTCTGAACCAAATACCTTAAAACGTGCAGTTAGGCCGAATTTAAAAAGGCATTGACGGGTATGTAATCGACATACGCTGTTCAAGAACATATATTTTTCGTTATCTCGCTCTCGTGTTGCAACGTGTAAACAGTTTTTATTTAGGCTTGCGCCTGTAGGCCTATACATGTATTAACTTGTCAGAAGACGTTCGCGAAAATTTTGTCCTTAATCTTTCAACAGTGTACACATTAGTTGTTGACAATTTTGACTGAATATTCGGCCTGAATAGGTCTTCTTTACTCATTAGAAGCGTGGTCGCTATAGCAAAAACTGAACAGTGAACACACGTTGTATAATGTTTATATTTTTAAATACGGGTTTGAACGTTTTTTGAGATGCTTCACTCGTTTTTGCTTTTTTTGAACACCCTGGTGGACAAGTGCAATGAACTGGTCGATAAATAAAGTCGAATAAAATTTGACGCAGTCGAAAAGTCAATCGAAAATTTTCAAATCGAAGTCAAAAAATAAAATGCGACGAAAAATGCGGTCATTCGACTTTTTGTGACTCGTCGACGTCAAGAGACTCGCGTCGTCTCTTTGCTAATGAAACATGAGACTGCAAGGCTAGTTACTAGCGATCAACTGCTGAACTGGTTTGCTGAATGGGCAAACTGATGTTTATCAGCATTTCATTTGTCCACCCAAGTCGGCTTTTACTGAGTTACCACGATTTTTGCGTTTGATGTAGCTGGTCGTATCGCGTTGTTACAAATTATCCCGCTTATTACTTCTTATAGACTATCGTGCCAGTCTTGTGATACAGTGCAACTCCATACACCTTGTTGCTGTTGATATTACTGTTGCTGTTGCACTGTTTCGTGCGTAGGACCTGTATGCTGTCTGAATGAAAAAATGTAAATTAATATAAATTGTTCAGGCTGAGATTTCACTTTATAGTACAGTAGCTACTTCGATACGTGATGTCAAATGTTTGATATTTTAAAGATTTTTATAGTCTGTGAGGTTAAAACGTAATAATTTGAACCGATTATATTACATTTTTTTGTTATTGTTACTGTGCAGTAGCAGTAGCACTGTGTGAATGTTGATCAATGGTGTGTATGTCTGTTAATCGTACCGTAGCATGTGTATTGTGTTGTTGTTGCAGATTCTTACATAATAACAGGCTGAAGCATCTTCGAAAGGACACTCTGTCTCGTCTAACGTCGCTCGTACGTCTGTGAGTCTCTGGTGTCTGACGTTTGTTTACTGCCGTGTTGCAGATGTGCTGAGCACAAACAGATGATCTGTCTTGAGTAACTGCGATTTACTGCTCAGTTGGATCCGTGGCTGTAGCTGGTCGTCTCGCGATCTTACAAATCATCCCGCTTTTAGATTGCTTTGCTGTTGGAGTCCTTCATGATGTTGCCGATAAATACGGGATGTAGTTCCACGACCTACGGCTTCTTCTGTTGTTTAACGCTCACTGTTGGCTTGTCGTTACAGTGGAAGGTGAATGATGTTTAGCAAAAGTCGCCCGCATTCCTCAACGTGTAGCATTTAGTTGTGAGCCTAACTAGTTTGCACTTAGATACAGAAGCCCTGAGGCATCTGACGTCGGTTGTGGTAGCGTTTTATAGACATTATCAGGCTCTCGGTGTTGATTGCTGTTCTAGACGACGACCTGATAGGGTCTTGCTATTTGGGGTTGGTTGGTCGGCGTCGTAAACTTTTATTGCTGTTACAGCTGACTTCTGTGGAGTTTAATTCATGGCTTAACACGGTTGTCCACGCTGGTCTTGTTATTACGGGGCCCTCCTTCCCAAAGGCAGGGGATTCATTATGGATCGTCAGTGATGTCTGCTGTCTGTCTGTCTGTCTGCCGTCGTCTGTGCCAATAGGTCGAGAAGGACAAAGCACAAGAGCCGCATATTGGCACGAAGGTTGCCGTTTCAAGAGGTCAGTCATTTATGTGTTGTGATCACGTGACTATAGCTTCTGTGTTTGCGTGTCAGGCGACTGGACTCGAACGCTTTGGTTTGCGACTGTGGATTGATGTGGATGTCCGACATGCTGAGCGACAGTCATCTGCAGGCAGCCATCACTTGCGACCAGCCGTCCAGTATGTCCGGCAAATCACTGGCCAGTGTTCTCGACGACATTGTCTGTAGTAAGTATAGCTCTTGCATTCACCAATGTCCAGTCCACATCAGAAGTGTAAATCTGGTATCAAATCTGCAGACACCGTCCTTTTCCCTGGTACTCTTTTTTGATCATCTGTGTTAAACAGCTGGGATGCCGTTTACGTATGCTGTCAATATAAAAATGCATCGGTGGGTAAGAGAAATTTCGCCGCAGCTGTGACATGCTCAAACTGCTGCATGTGAATTGAATAAGGAGACTAAATTACTATTATGTCAACCGACGAGCTTAGGAATCCAAAAGTCTAAAATGCGATAAGTCAGTCTTTGAATTTCACGCAAGCCAACTTGGCTAACCTCTGCCCGCTCGGTGAGTTGGCGATATTAGTAGTGACTGTGTGATACATCAGTTGTTAGAATATGGGTTAATTGAGCAACAGAGCACTGGTTAATGTTGGCGATGAGGAGGATGACGACGACGCAAGATGCTACGTTGTAGGTAAGCCAGAGCTGACTACGATGCCTCATGACGTCGACGTGTCATTTGGCGATACGGCCTACTTCAGCTGTCGAGCAAATGGTGATCCTCGCCCAGAGATCGTCTGGTACCGCAACCGGTAAAAAAGTTATTGCTATAGCGTTAGTGTTCATATGTGACGAACGTTACGTTGTGCGCCTGTTGCAAAAGTCTGTATGCTTGTATCTGATGCCGCCAAATGAATGTAGTTATTGTATTGTATAGTTATAATTAAAGCAAGAAAGAACATGAAAGGTTTTCAGTTTCATTAGGCCGTGTCAAAAGGAGTCCACCAAGTCTGGCTGTCTTGTATGTCTGCCTCAAACTTCAGAAAGCCGTAAGCTTACAGACTGAACGTGTCAACTGTAACGTACAGTTGACACGTTGTTTGGTCATTGTCCATGAATGAGATCATCGTCTTCGTTGTAACGTTGTCGTGTCCGACTGCAGAGTGTTGTTGCAATTAGTGTCGTCTGACCGAAGCCGCCGCTTCTCAACTCCAAATGTGCCATTTTGTCTCATTTTGAGTCCGACCACTTGTTCCAAGTGCACAGTGACGTCTGCGCTCAGTAAGTGTGCGATGAGGACCGGTTTTCGGGTGAAATGTTAGTAAAAGAGTAAGTAGGTTTTTATAGTTGCCTATGCAGTATAAATTATTAATTTACGAGGTCTGCTGTGATGCTAGTCACAGACGAAACACTGAAACAGGAATGTTGTGAGGTGACACCAAAATGAGTCCAGAGATGATGCTGCAACGACGTACAGTCATGAGATTAGCAAGTCTGGTTTATTGATGTCCGGGTGTTTATCAAGTATGAACGAAATATTATGGAAAGAAATTAGAAATTGTTGTCAAATTTCATAGACGTAGCTTATAAATTTCAGATTACTGTGAATATACTTCAGAGCTTTGATCATCGTTTGTGTGTTTGGCACATGCTGTACATACAGAGAGGAAATCCGGACAAATCAGGTGGATGAGAGCAGTCGCTACAGCATCCTACACAATGGTACTCTGATGATTGAGAATGCACGTGACATAGACGAAGGCGTGTACGAGTGCGTGGCGAGGAACCAGCTGGGCGAGGTCAAGGCCGAGGCTGTGCAGCTGCGCTACCTTGACCAAACGAGACCTGGTATGGTATGGCCACTCAAGAGTCACAGCATTGTGCAGGCAACGTCTTTTTGTAACGTCTGTTTGCTTTTTAATATCAATTTTCTGTAGAGCGTTTTGTTTGTGTAGTCCCGCAGACACACCATCGACTGGAACTACTTATTCCATCGATCACTCGAAGTACATTTTTTCGCGAAGCTTTTAACATGCGGTTTTATCTTTTTTTATCTCACCATGACGTTGCATCGCATGGTCGTTCTGGCCATCTGTAGACTAGGTACTGTAAATTTCTGTAATGTAATGTAAACTAATGTAATACAACACAGTCTTGTTCACGGTGAATAGCAAGGCGTAATTATTTTAAAACTAAATAAAGTTACCTGTAACCTATGTAGTGTTTCAACCGCCCTCGTTCTTTTATTGTACATATTAAAAAACTATATACTAGATATTACCTGAAACCATGCATTTGTGTGTTATTTGCACGTGCGCTGTGTTTTTTTTTCTTGTGTTGTTTTTGTGTTTGCTGCCGTTTTGGCGAATGAAAGATGGATATACATATTAAAAACAACATAGCGCATTTGGCGTAGAAAAGTAAAATATGTAGCATATGCCGAAAAAAGCGCATATCATATGCGTTTTTGTGTGCGTGTGTAGCACGTGCGCGCATAGTCGATCGACCTGCTGACGTGTCGGTTCTTGAAGGCGAATCGGCGGCACTCAAGTGTCGTGCGAGTGGCGTGCCCAGTCCAATAGTGTCGTGGAAGAAGAACGATCTGGATCTGCCCGTCGACGCCAGACTGCAAGTGGACGACAGCGGCACACTGCGGCTGACACAGCTTCGTCGAACCGACTCGGGCGTCTATCGCTGTGTTGCGTCCAACAGTCTCGGAAGCGTGTCAGAGTTCGCTCGTCTTCACGTCTTCGGTGAGATCACTACAACGTAAAGAATAATATATTTTTAAAATAAAAATATGAAATGATGATAAATATTTGACGTCGGGTTAGACCCAATAGACAGTTAGGCGACTATAATTATTTGCAACGGACGAGCTGATATGTGTTCCCGTTGACGGGCGCTGTGTTTCGTCACAGGGTGGCCCAAAACATTAAGCCACTATCAAGAATCGTCATCAAATTGTATTAAAACCGTTAGTGAGGCTAGATTTTCATCAATTTTTATCACAAAATCAGCACAAGATATGTTTGTATTAAATACTCTATATTTTTGCTAATTCGTGCTTTCATCAGTTGCTCTGTTTGAAGCTGCAATACGGGTAGAATCAATGTATATGATACAATTATCTGTGAACACCAGAAAAAGAATGGAAGTCACAGAAATTTTTACATAAATCTCCATCTAAAAGATTGTTTAGGAATGGAATTCACAGCTTTCTAAGGTGAGCTGATGCCAGAGGGAACGCTGACATCATTTAACATGTATGTGAAGCATATCGCTAGTGTGTGTCAGGAATTGCCAATTATGTCAGAAAGTTGATCATGCACAGAATATTCAATGCCAACAGGTAACGTTATAGTCCTTGATTGATACTTTAATTTCACTAATAAATCTAATCTCGTTTGCAGGCTTTAATACAATTTAATACGCGATTTTTATAATTTGGTAGTGACTTACTTTTTTGGGCCACCCTGTATATATGCGACTTATAAATTAGAATGTCGTTTTATTTATTTATTTATTTTATTTTATTTATTTAATATGAACGTCGTACATAAGTACACAACAATAAAATGAAGAAAAATAAAATATATACATTACTGCAAGCATAAAAATTGTACAATAAAATCCATTTCATGCACGCAAAGCAAAGTCTGGGAGCAATATCCGTAACGCACACAAAGCAATTCTCTGAGCATACCGACTCGTTCGAATACCAAAGTAGGGAGGCTGTCATACACTCGCTGAAACATGTTTCGGTCTTTAAATATAATGCTAAGCCTGCCACAGGCAGAGGAGGGTGTGGCGCAGCTGTTACTGCCAGTCGCGTTTTCCGGAGCTCCGTTGTTCTTATCTGTTAGCTGAAAATTTTTATTACCGTTTAGCAGATTTTACTGGACATTGCAATGCGTCATCGTTCTAGCTGTTGGAGGCGCGGTAAATCAACCGTTGATTATGATTATGGTTATTATTAAAGGCTATGCATACTTTTTGGCCAGAGGCGTTGGTAACTTCCTGCTTCTATTGTGATGGATGTAGTGGTGTAATCACAGTCTTGAATATGTTATTTACAACTTACATACGTTGTTGTCATGAGTTAAGCTCACGTAACTTACTCGTGTATGCATCTTACACTGGTGTGTTTGTGACAAGATGTTGAATGCTGTTGTAGCTTAGTCGGTCCAATCTGCCTGTTTATTGACACTGATAAGATCGCAGAAAAAGTTGACAAACGTGCTGCGAGCTATTGGGGCTTGGGCTGGCATTATGCAGCTTAAACTTGTGGCGTGGCCGAGACAGAATGATGTCTTTAGTGCGCAGAGCATCGCGCGCATGCATCATTTCATGTTCGTCGCTATCGCAATCCAATCTGAACGCAAATCATATGTTGTTGATGACGCAGGAGCGCCTCAGTTTGTGAAGCGACCGAAAGATCAGCGTGTTGTTGAAGGCAACGCAGCGTTCTTCTCTTGCGATGTGACAAGTGAGCCTCCGCTGCCGCACATTCACTGGAACAAGGATGGTAAGCGCACAGCTTTTATTCACCTAAACAAACTTAAACTTACATTTGAAAACAGTACACAACAAATATGCCTACACCTAGCACAGAAAACCACACTATAGGCCTCACTAACAGCCACCTGAAGTATTGTGAATTTTCAGACAAGCCGTATTTGACTAAAATTTTGTCTCTTCCATCGGTCGCATCACTCACAGGCAACACATTCTATTTGAACGACTTTCTCGCTTCTTTACACACTAATTATTGTACACATGACTTGGAAGTATACTATTAATGTTGTGTATTAAGGTGAACGAAAATAACTATCAATTAATATCTCACTCGTGTCCACGTATTTAGCGTGCACGTAATTCACGTAGGCCTATACGTTGTCCGAGAATGCACGTAAAGTGACGTGTGCAGCGTGTGCAAGTGCTCCTAAATGTCATTTTTGACGTCATTGGTGGCCAATATATGTTGGTTAGATAGCATGCACCCCATTGCTCCGTACGGTATACCTACGTTATAATATTAATTTAATTAAACAGTTGTAATTAAATTAAATTAATAAAATTGCTGTTAGCGACAAAATTACGCTCCGAAAAACGGCAATAATAAGAAAAAAATATTATAAGCTAGCTGTTTTCTGATATTTTGATGTTTATGGTAACGTAGAGTCGCCGTCAAGAACTAATCTTCAGTTTTTTCCACGTTATTTATTATCATAATAATGCAGCCAGCGTGAACACAAGTAGTTTAAACCGTGCATCATTCATTGTGAATTATGTTGTGTTGTCAGGAGAACGCGTGACGTCCGAGTCGGGACGCATCAGCATTAATCCGAGCGGGACAACTCTGACGATTGGTCTCGTGTACGCCAGTGACGCTGGCACCTATGAGTGTGTGGCCGAGAGTGCTGGAGGTCGACGAACTGCCACAGCTCAACTCAACGTCATCACACAAGGCCTGTGTCATGCACATTTTGCACCTGTCAACTGCCTGGTTCGATCGGCATGTTCTCTAATGTAGAATGATGCGCATGTCTATATTCGAAGAATTCCGAATACCTTTTCCGACAAACGTAGTCTCAGTTATTTGCGTCTGTTACGTTAAGTCTCTTTGTTCCGACGTTGAAGCAGTGGGTATTACCAAAATTCTCAATGAAGCGGAATGAAGAAAAGGGGTCTGAGGTGAAGGTGGTAGGCTTGTGCAGGAGTTGCTGCAGATGCTGAAGATAAATGAAGAGAAGATGAGGAGCAAAATCTGATTGGATTGGGTGATGCGAGAGATAGGCAGCGGACAGCGAGGAGGACTGGGCTGAGGGGGAAATTGTTGGAATGGGAAACAAAGGGGTAGGCGTAGGGTGTCGGAAACAGAGTATTGACCGGAGCGCAGAGTGTCCGATGGCGATCAATTTATCGGCATAAGCCAAAATTCCACTTGGCACACGTCACGTCTCGACGCAACATGACATGTTCTACGTGTCGAGCGCGTCGAGACGAGCGGGTCGAGCCGTGCTGTTCGACAAGTTTGACACAGCCAAAATGCATGGGCTCGACACGTCGAACGTGTCGTGTCGTGTCGAGACGTGACGTGACCAGCCAAGTGGAATTTGGGCTATAGTCTACGCACACAGAGTTTACCTATACAACTAATTCGTTGTCGCCTCAGCTGCATAACATCTTCCATAACATCTAGCTATAGACTTACGAAGGTATTTTTAGTTTTCACTGTAACAAGATAAATGAGAAAATTAATAAAAAGAACACTCGTGTAGTAATGAAGAGGACACCAGTACGAAAGTTGATAAAGTAAAGAAATGTCAGAAGATAGAAATGTACATAAACAAGAAAGAGCAGACATGCAGATTGTGGTCGTCTGTTGTTGATATTGTGCACATACAGTGTCACCGGTCGTGTATCGAGCACCGCGGGACACTGAGGCTCCGAGTGGCAGCACTGTGTCACTGGACTGTTTCGTGTCTGGAGAGCCTCGACCGACAGTTCGCTGGCAGCGAGGTGGTGAGCCGGTTCAGCTGACCACCAGTGACAAACATGCAGTCACACACGATGGATCGGTGCTGGTTATTCGCGATGTCAGTGTCGCCGATTCGGGCGATTACGAGTGTGTTGCTGAGAACATGGCGGGATCAACACGCGCCATTGCAAGACTCACTGTCTGGGGTCAGTTTCAAGCTATCGATCAGTCAGCCACTTTGTGACGTAAATAATCGAGATTACTAAACTGCTAGCAACAGTGGGATGGCTGCAGGTAAGTTTGAGATGATGCCAGAACATGCTATAAGCTATAGCTACAACGACATTTTTATCTTATTCATTTCATATTTCAAGTCCATGCTTGTCAGAGGCGCTATAAAATACTTCTCAATTGATTGGTTGATTGTTTAATGA
>Ga0209568_1000514_pt1 | contig 13588 bp, 7 predicted proteins | sample WorMetOlspDAHAB2_FD_187406 | JGI IMG/M metagenome (GOLD analysis project Ga0209568, IMG submission 187406) | Marine gutless worms symbiont microbial communities from Max Planck institute for Marine Microbiology, Germany - Olavius sp. DAHAB.2... ...
GTTGACAAAGGAACACCGAGACCAGCTGCATCTTTGAATGTCAGACGCGCAATTAAGTGTGTTACAGTTACCCAGGCGCGGTCGCACGCACAGTGACACATTGTCAGGCGTTTCGATGCTTTGAATTGATAAACAAAGCAATAACAAACACCTACTTTCCGCTGCTATACTTCAACTGCAAAAGAAAGTAAAAGCCATTTTAATATCGCGTGCGTAGACTGTCCGTCTGGTTTCGTCAGCATCAGTGGCCTTGACGGCTGCTACAAGATACTGCAGGACAAGATGACGTGGTCGGCCGCTGGTCTCATGTGCAAGGCGTACCACAAGAACGCGCACCTGTTAGTAATCAGTAGCGAAGCGAAGCAGAACGCCATCAGTCCATGGACCTCTGCAGGTATCGTGATCATGAGAATACTGTCTAAACATTTGCTCAACGTCAGCAGACCAGTCTAATGTTTTCGGTTTCAAAATATAATCAGGAATCTGTTCGGTTAGCAGCATGTGAATAGTTGCACCACTAGACCAGCATAGTCCTAACAGTCGTGTTTTAATTGTCAGAACACAATCTAATCGACTGTCGCTCACACACTATCTTACAGAAGAGAGAATGCAATGCCGTATCGATCGAATGCAGATGAAGACACGGTTTGTGACATAGCGATCGAGACAGCCAACAAAGACAGTCTTGTTAGTGGATGGATAGCTGTTGGCACCTCAGTGTAACAGTAGGCTAATGACGTTATGAATAACCAAACAGTTCGCGGGAGTAGTGACAGCCGCGGCGTTGGGATGTACTAGAGCAGTGGGTTTTCCATACAACTGACTGATCATCAGACACTAAGACTTTGATAATTCGTTTACAAACACGTTCGCAGTTAATGCAAAAAAAGTATTCCGTGATGTCCAGTAAAAAAATCAATTCACTTTTTTCTTCGTAAAATTCTGCAACAGTGGAATGATAGTTTCTCTTGTCACAATGGTGCTGTTGGGCTGCGCCACAGGTGCTCGAAAGTGTGAGCTCGTCTGGCTGGCTGGCAGTCGTGTGGAGCCATCCAGTCTGAGTCCATTTGTCTGGAAGGTGCCGCAGACGACCGGCTGTGGGTGTGACAATTACACCACATTCTTAATGGACTTCACCAACTGGGCGTCGGAGCAGCCGGACAATTCCGGCGACACGACCGACGTGCATGAGGCGTGTGTTGCAATGGCGAGCGGCAATTCGCTAACATCTGGCGCGTGGTACGACGCAAACTGCAATCAGCGAATGTGCGCGATTTGCGAGTTGAATGACGACGACAAATCGCCCGACCACGAACATCACTAACTTCAATGTGTTCGCGCCTCACGATTTCACATAAACTACCACGTGTTAACACACACACATTAATCTCGTAGAAGTTACAACTAACAGTGTAGTTGATCCACATAGCTATCAATTATCACCAAATGCAGCAATCACTGCAAGTTAATCTCACTATTTGTCTGGTACGAATTAAGATGCAGTCGTTAACGTGTATGAAGAACTGAACGCATTTTGACACGTTATACTTTATAGGATACAGATGCAGTGCATTTACGGTTATTGGTTTTATTTTTTAGTACATATTAATTGATGTTTCGTTGTAAAATTACAGAGTAATAATAACTATTACACTCAGCATCACATATCTTCCACATAAGGATATCCAGTAGAAATTTTCTACACGTTCATCATTTCAGAATACTAGTCAAAAGTCAGGTAATTACAAGTAAAGTATAATGTTGCTAATCAGTTTTTATATTAATGGAGTTATTCAAATATGAACCCACGCAATAGTTTAATATTGTATAGCACTGTATTGCACAAAACAGGCAGGCCAACATGCATAAACATCAGTACATACATACATATACCGAAATGCAAATGAGATATCACAGAGTTGTTCAGACGCATCACATTCCGAGCAGTAAGTCATTGCACAGCAATATGATGATGAACGCCATTTCCATAGTATTTGCAGAAGAGTTTGCAAGTCAGTCAGTCAGTCAGTGAGAGACGTTTATCTATGTTTTTGCTTTGCATGCAGATTCGGTGCTGCAACTTTAACTTTTCCCGGAATATTGCGAGATAAATCAGTGTCCTGCACATAACAGCATGTAAAAAATAATTCGCTCAAACTAACGTTGCAAATAATACTATAATAATACTCAGTTCAGTTTAGTTCAATTGAAACATAAACATATTACAGCCAAAGCAGTATACAATTAATAATAATAATAATAATATAGAAAACGGACTGTTGACTAACTGTTTAATGAATCCAGACTGCATGGCAACACTCAAAATCCCAGTTGATTCAATATACAATACAGTACGATGACTTCATACAGGCGTGAATGCCAAAACAACAACAAGTGACAAAGAAACGCATACAAACGACTTGCACAGCATCATTAGATGAAGGTGAAGTCAAAGGCAAGAGTTCAATGCAGTAAAGCTTCATGTAGCCACTGCTCATCATGATGTGTAGAACAACGCAGCATTTTATGGCAATTTTCCAGAGCAAACCTGTTTTAGTTTGTACGAGGAAAACTTTACAAATTTACTTGGTCTGCTTCAGTGAATACAATGGTAAATAATAATAAAAAAGTATCCGACTTCCTTCACACCCAGAAAAGACGTCTGCTCTGATAATAACAACTGCATTGGAATCATGGAATGCATAATATTATGTGCCACGTTAGCAAACAGAAATATCATTAGATCTACTTCAGAGCAACAGAACAGATGACCAGGAAACACAATTTACAGTTACAAAGATGCACATGACAAAGTTGACATTAGATTCTATTTCAAAACTGTTAAATTCAACTGACAACCATTTATGCATGTTTTAGTTTGTTACAATGCAAATACATATTGAAATAAGCCAAATTTTAGAAAAATGTTAGAAATTAAACACACAACAACCTTGACACTGCGGAAGAGGTCTTTCTCTCGAGCATTTGTTAATCGGTCACGAACGAACATGTCAAGCGCGAGCTTCGTTGCTGTCATTAACCGCAAAACACGAAGATTCGGTTTAGTGACTGCAATGTTTCAGCGACACAACTGAGACTAGCAAGCCCAGCAATGATAAGTAGCATTTATCGATATCATGTCATGACGTACCGCCATGATTAGGTCTCTATACGTCGCTACACCGACTACTAGAGAATCATCGATAAATCGCATTAAAGCCTGCCAATGATTTTTTCGTCAAATTAAAGTGTCAATTAAGATAATTATGTTATTACTTAATGATAAATATTCTATGCGTGACCTAATTTGTGATGTCTACTTATTTTGGGTGAGGCATAGCTTCGTTGCTGTCATTAACTGCAAAACACAAAGATTCGGTTTAGTGACTGCAATGTTTCAGCGACACAACTGAGACTAGCAAGCCCTGCAATGATGAGTAGCATTTATCACTAAATAGCCTACACGAAATAAAAGTTGACGACTCTACAATTGTAAACTGAACACTTACATTCTTCTAGTTTTATCGGCCTTTTTCACATCCTTATAACAGTTAACTACTGGTTTCCCTCTGAGCACTGCAGGCAAATATTTTCACAGTTCAACTTCAGATTAATAACTGCAATAAAACAACATTGTATCAGTTGAACAGATCATTTTAATGATATTAAACATAATTTCAGACAAATATCTTAACTGTCTTTCCCATTACATTTTGACTATAAGTACGCCAAAATGAACATATTTTATAATTTCAAACAAGCTACGCACGCACACACCCCTCACACGCACACAGCCAATCTGGAGTCACAACGTACCTTTGCCTCGTCTTGTAGTGCCCGGAGTCAACTTCACTTTGTACCTAACAATAAATAAAAACAACACACAATGCACTTTTCTCTAAGACGATGTTATGATTATAACATGATAATGCAGTGTACTTTGCTCTTGTGAGAATCACACAGAATGTCACGGAATCTTCTGATCATGTGATAAACAGGACACATGACCAGACGTCCGTTGCTCGTCAGAGAATGCAACGAAGGTGATGGTCCAGTCGTTCATTACCATTTGACTTTAGAATTCACCTTTCCCGGCTAACTCGAAGTCAAGCCACCAGTGAGGTCTTCCAGAAGAGACTGGGATTTTGCAGATTGCTGAAACAGGGCTTCAAGATTCCACAGATCTGTTAATAGTCACCATATCATCAGAAAACACCTGGCACATGACGCATAAATGTGGCTGCAGAAAACGTTAGACACAAAACACATGACTGACTCAACATTTGCTTGATTTTACTAACAAGCTCAATGATAATCTACCTTTCCAACAGTAAGACCCACCACCGGCACATTTCTTTCACATTTACTCTACCATGACTTTAACCAATGCCGACGGAGGATTCCAGTTATAATTAGTCAATATTATTAGTGAACATTTAAATAAGAAATATGACGAAATACACACAGAGACACATTCATTTTGTGGCCATTTTCAAGTTCAACCCACTGAGCCTGAATTCTGCGAACTACTCTCCCCATGTCACAATCTAATAGCTAATATTGGACATGAAATGAGTTGCTACATCTTTTTCATCAAATATGACAATTTTATCATTTAAATATAACAAAAAAGGGAGAAATGTGATATGAAACATTGAGAAGAATCACATAGTAAAAGTATGCAAAACTAGAGAGCAAAATACATATGTGAAAACTGAGGCCATACCGATAATTAGTGAGAGCTGAATATGGTGCACAGACAGGAACACAAAACAGCAAAATATCTTCTGTTGAAGGAATCCCAGTCAAAGAATCCAATATGGCCGCTTCCTGAAACACATTTAAGCACGTGTAAGCAAAAATGACACTTGGGTAATGTGAAGAACTGTATCTTTTAGTGGTAAAATGGAGCTTTTACTTTAAAAAGTAGGTGATCTGTGACAGTACTATAGTTCTGAACTGACATACAACAAAGAAAATGTTCAAGTGAGTGAAGAGAGAGTAGGTTTTTAACATCCCATCCGACACATAACAGGTCATTTTGGGGATGATTTTTACTGGACAAAATGGCCAAACAACACTGTTAAAGCAATGAAGGACAAGATGGTCTGTTGAGATATCAAGGATCAATCTCATGAAAATTTGTTCTGACAAAGGTAAAGGAAAGAAAGTAATAAAAATTTTAAAAGTATGTTCAAAGAAAATGTACAGGCTCATTTACAGCTGACGCCATCTAAGATGTACATGACAATATTAGAACACAGTGTAGCATCACGAAGAAATCGGAATGTGACCTGCGCCAGCATAGTGTTGTCGTCGTCATCATCATCATCAGCAGCAGCAGCAGCAGCAGCAGCAGGCAACTGTGACTGACTTGGCTCACTTAACTCTACAACATCACACGTGTTACTATTACTACATGATGTATTCTGGAGCTGTACGACTGCTAACTCAATCCACTCATTAGTTTCTTCAGCTTCACAATGATAAAAGCAAGCAATATCACAATCAACAGAACAACACTAGTCGGTAATCAATAGCCTGATCTTACACAGTAGGCCAATATACTGAATTTAACTCCAAAAGTGCAATTAAGTGCAAAAACAGCAAACAATAATAATGAAAACAAATGATCAGTTTAATAATGATAATAAGTAAATGTCAATTAAAAGTCAAGTAGCATTTTACAACAAAAGAACCATTACAGAAATCATTACATTAGCTAAACTTGTGAGAGGTGTTAATGCAACTGGCAGTATACAGGACCACATCTGTGTAGCCCAACTCAAAGTAGATTTTTGGTGTAACAATAATATGAAAACCAAGCTGGGCGACATCCGTGATGATCACAGTTATTCAGACTGAATTTGAAGGCAATGGAGATGAGCAATGGAGATCTAATCACAAACAGGATACTGAAAACTGTTTGACACAACATTATAGTGGTCAAGCCAGAGTAGCACCGTACTCGTTGTGGATATGGTGGTGATTGGAGTTTCTGACGTGATATCAGAGACAGTCAATTTCCCTTGTTGCTGCCGGTTCTTGTTCTGCTGCTGCTGCTGCTTGTTGCCACCTTTTCCTTTCTTTCCTTTCTTTGCCTTGCTGTCTTCCTTTGGTGCCCCAGCTGACTGTTTTACACATACCACAAAATATGAGTTCGTAATGTGGAACAGTCAATGGAATACGTCACAGCAAGATCTATCGCAAAAAGCAGACATGGACATCATCATCACAACAATGTTCTGCAGCAGAACACATGGAACGAAAAGGACAGAGAGAACAATGATGCTAGAGTAGAAGGTAGTCAAGATGCAGAAATAAAATGAGACAAACTGGTATCCACTGCTGTCATCATTCTACGCTCATTCATGAGCTGAAAGCACACAAAAGCCAAATAACAAAATCTGTGTCTAAGATATATTCTGTGAATAACTACAAGCTTGCCTTCATATGACTAGAGAAATGATTTGGAATGTTGTGTGTCACTAGATTAACCCTTTGAAAAATCTTTTTTCACCATACAAAATAATAATAAAATACAAGAAATAATTAACATTTTCATAAACAGACTACGACTTTTTACAACAACTGCAGTTAAGCAATTTCTGACAAGAAACGAGAATCAGTTACAGCAAGCAGCTGAAGGCGAAGTTGTCTCTCTTCCTCGTCCTGCTCTCCATACTTCTCGTGAATTTTCTTCATTTTACTCTAAAAGAACATGCCAAAATATCACACAAATCTAATAAAAAAACAACCACAAACTCTATCTATGTAACTGGTACAAAAACAGCAAAGGAATAATTAAAAAAAATTCACAGTGGTGTATTGAAAACGTCATTTACTTTATTTCAGACAACGATTTTGTCAAATCTTAACCTCAAAGAAATTCCCACATGCATGGCATCATGTTGCACATCATATGGCAAGAGTGAATAATAACAAAAAGCAAAGACAACATCGTCAACACTCGTTTGTTGAATGCCATTAACTCACTGTTGTCAGTCTGATCAATCAAATTCTTCACAACTGAAAATCACATCACAAGTTTGCCTGAAAAGGGCGTTAGAGAGCATTGTCGCAACATGTGTGGGATGGCCAAGAGTACATATCTCTTCATGACTGTCATATGCCACTCCGCGAAACATACAATCAAAGCAGTACGATGTTCAGCTCACCTTCTGGCCTCTCTTCAGTTGAGCTGGCTGTGAATTCGGTGCTGAGTTTCCAGTAGCAGTCTGAAACACATCACGATAAGCAAAATGACACCTAGAACACATTCTATGGGTTCAAATACAGACAAGACATCAAAGTGAACCAATGTAAAAAACAGTTTCATGCAAAGCCCTGTTGTACGCCATGTTTACAGCAAACAGTCGCAAAGATCAGTCAGTGTCACAAAACGTGAAACACGAGCATCATCTTTATTTTTTCATGTTTTGTCAAAATGTTCTCTAGTTCTAAAACGTATTTCGACCATGTTTTTGTGTGATGAGAAAGGCATCCAGCTGTGACACAATGAGCAATACTGGTGTCTATACTCAATGTAAATTCACAACCAGAACGAAAGGACAATGGTATGCCGCCATGATTGAGCAATGGGCCTACTAAGTGCCTCAGCTCGTGGTGGTTAACGACATAAGCAAAAGAGCAACCAGCCAAAAACCAACATCTCACAATAACAACCATAACAAACCACACAAACGAATCTATAGAATATAACCAACAAACTATGCTCTATGGATGTTAACTTATTACATGCCACATGGGACATGTGGCATGTACTAATGAATATAAATAGCAAACATAACAAATATTACATTCCCAAAACCTGTGTAATATTAGGTGGTTGAGCATTATTTGATCTATCATCAGCGCCATCTGTTGCCGACATACTGAACTGAACTTTCTGTCGACCCTTCTTCAATTCACTATCAACAGAAACAAAAACTAATGCCAGTGACAATTTCAAGATTTTTACATATTGACAAAATCTGCACTAAAAACTGCAATGCTTAATTGTTCTAATTAACATCAAAAGCACAAGACAGCAGATGAAACGATTAAAGGGGAATTCAACGTTGAAGTAATCATGGCTTAAAATGAACATTTATGATTCATACAGTCACATACACTGCACGAAAGTGGCAATTCGGGTGAAATATAAAAGATGTTTGTCGATGAAATTTTCGCACTGCAAAAATCCACACTGCTGCAGTGCACACGGTTGCCAACTATTTTTGCTGATCCCGGCCAAAAGTAACACATTATATGCCAAATCGCTTTCAAAAATAGTTCCACCTAAGTTTCTCTTAAGTCAACGACTTAAGAATTTTTAAGTTTATTGTAAGATTTTCCTAAGCTAATTTTAGAATGCCTACTTGGAAATTCTAAACTTAAATTGTTGTAAGTCATAACTTCGTCATAAGTTTCCACAACTTGCATATCAACGCTTCAAAGATGCTACAAACTTATTTTGAGTCTGCAAATCGTCTAATGGCTAACTGCGACGGGAATGTTTAGTGAGCGAAATGACGTAACGCTTGACGCGCCGTCATGGTCGTTATCACCCCGCATTGTGTTGAAGCTTCAGTAAGTAATCGAGATATACTAATTTGCTATAAGCCTGAAAAAGCGCACTGTAAATACTGCTGAGTGATTGTTTATGCTGTGGCCTTAAGTATAACGTTCGGTGCCGACATTAGATCAGGGTCAGGGTTAGGTTATCACTAGAACAAGTTTTTGTTGGCATAGTATTTCTCCGGTCAAACACCCCTTCATCGTGGGCGCATAACTTCATCGTTACCATTTCGCACACAGTCTATGGACTGTGATTTCGCACACTTTGGCGTTTTGTAAGTTCGTCATAACTGACGTCATTCGAAGCTTTGGAAGCCTTCCAACACACACCAGATGACAGAAAGATTGTTTTTGTTTCCAATTATGGCGTAAAATTATCTTAAATCCCACTGCCGTTGTCGTAAGTTTATCCGAAGTTTCTTTAAAGTTTTGTCACAAAATTCTTTGTAGATCGGGCCTATGGTTACTGTCAAATCTAAACTCGAATTTCCTGAGAAGGAAATACTGTCAAACCAAATATTCCCACTGCCAGACGACTTTCAAGTTTCAAAATATTAGATTTCACCTTTTTTGTATTTAGAAATGCCAGTTGACAACCGTGGCAGTGATTATGAAACGAAGAATATGTAATATTTTAGCCAAAATCAACCGGACGTTTAGAAGTGGATGATTTTATCGGCAAACATCTTCGTTATTTCACCTAAATTGTCACTTTCATGCGACTTTATTAAACATAAATGTTCATTTGAAGCTATAATTTTTTAGGGTTGAATTCCCCTTTAAATCTGGTCATGCTATGCTGCTATGTTGAATGACACATCCTAGAACTCATCACGCATAGCCGTGACAATGACGCTTTTATGCTGTGAGCAAAAACAAGGCGAGCTCTCAATGTGTTTTCAATCACTCACAGTAGCATGCTGTGCATCTGCAACAATGACGTGCTAGAGAAATGAGAAACAGACAAACCGCCGTTGCTTGGCAGACAGACGACACGAGTGTTTCACTTCTTTGCCAAGTTGCAGAGGCGTGTCATCTCCAAGATAAATTGCGCCATTGTCAGCAGACGCATCATTGACTGACGTCGTACGATTAACACTCGTTTGCCACGAAAACCTGTCACAACGATACACCACAAAGTTTTGCTATTATTGAAGGAACATGTACTTGACTCACAACAATGATCTAGACAGCTAGAAAAAAGTGATTATGACCGACGGAACAGGTGAAGTCAATGGTTGGTTTCTCACCAGCAGCAACTAAGCATGCATTATCATCCATCCATCCATCCATCTCATAACCTGTGAATGTCAAACAAGACTCTTTGAGACAACTCTTTGTCAAACGAAGTGTTGTGACACTCTTGGAACAGCTGTATTTCATTTCTCTGCCAACCTGCACGGGTGGTACATATGACATTTAGCAACGTTGCTGTGCTACAAAAGTGACCAGTGTTTGTAATTACCACCGACAGTAGCAGCAACTTCAGTGGCAACAGTCAAAACAACACACTGCTCACAATCTGTGATAAAGGTCAGTCACTTGTGTCACTGGCAGCACTTGTACTCCAAGGATACAGATGAATATTTGCATCGTTACAAGTAAGAAACACTGTGAAAAGCACAACACATCCAGATTTGCACCGCACTCTCGTGCATCTTCTTTAACCTAAACAATGTGTAATGTGGAAGTAATTTTACACAAGAGCATTGCAATGTCGTGTACTAATTGTATTCTGACAACCACACGAGACTCAGTACTAGGCTAGCATGCTGCCTCTCATGCAAACGGCGCCTGGAACACCACATTATGACAACACTACCAATCACATAGATGCCATACACTTCAACGACCTTCTGAAGACCAGATGCTCTGTGTCAAAGTACTCGACAACATGCATTAAAAAAACACATTATGCCACTGACAAATGCTAGAAAACAAGTCGACACAAACTTGCTGCCGCTGATATGCTGCAGGTCAATAGACGTGTCAGGAAACTCCACGATGGCAGCGGATGTATCAGCCTCATCTGAGTTTGGCTCATCGGCATCAGCAGTGATGTGACCTGTACTGTCCACTGCAAAGCTGTCCTTTTCGCCAGTGACTACATTGACAGTATCCTCATCAATGCCGACGTCACAGTTAGATAGACTAACGCCGCCACTTACAATTCCCGGACTAACATCCTCTGAAGCTGACATTTCACTGTTTGGCGCATGCAAATCAACAACATCAATGGCATTTCTCGCATCATCTACTAGCATATCCTGACCAACAGAATCCTCCGACTGCCTGGTAGTGTTACTATCATTATCACTGTCCTGCTCATCATCACCAACATCATCATCATCTGTGTCTTCCTCGTGGTCTTTGCATATGTTCTCAACACTCGCCAGTTCTTCCAGATCACACTCTTCATTAGCAACATCATCAGCAGCATGTGAACTAACTGCCTCATCATCTTCTTCGAGTGTTCTAACTCTCCGTTCGTTCATGTGTTGTGATATGCAAGACTCGTCAACCTGATAGCAAAGCATCAACCCAATAACATTTGCTCAATCACCATTCATATTACCAATTACGTACTTCCAGCTGTCAAACTCGTTAAAAGATTCATAACGAAAATAAGAAAACGCTACGACTTGACTGGTAATATTAAGCAGTTAATCCTATTAGAACTGATGAACATCTAATGTACACACTTCCCTAAAAGCCCAGGGTCGAAACATGTTTGAGCTTTATAGAGCGTTTTTCATCGTGATGTTAACTATTTTGCTGTGTTGTTAGGTGCCATTAGTAAAAAAGTACTTCTTACACAGCATCACTTTAGTCTCTTAACACATTATGCTGAGTAACTGCATTGGGCCTCGAATGAGCAAGCCTAACTGGAGTAAGTTTACTGTTGCATCCACCAAACAAAAGGTAATATTGTCATACTAAACACCACACGTCAGATATCATATGTTACAAATATATTCATACTGATACATAAGAACAGACACAACAATGGCTACTGATTGCTGAACTGTCATTATCTGCTCAGTACTGTGTCAACATTCAACAGCTTGAAACTCTGATAGTCCACGTGAAGCACAGCAGCAATTATAAACAGATTTTTTTGTAAGGATACAAATGGTTCAGAGTTTGCAGCAGTTGTTAATTTTACACACTTATTACAAGATTATTAACTTTAATTTCATTGCAAATGACACTTGTATGACAAATATTCACCTTAAACAGAAATCCAAATCCATATATCAGATGAGATGGAGACAGAAAGTTTTTCTTACCTGTAAAATATAAGACATAAAAGCAATAGATACATACTGTCGTACATATTTCAAGCAATAAAGCAAACAGGATAAAATAATATCCATGTAAAACACATTAACAAACAAATTTATCTCAGTTTGTGTGTGTATGCATCTGCTGTTTCGAGTGTTGCTAAATTACCTCTGATCATAAAACTTCCTGTGGTCAAGTATTCACCACTTGGAGCTGTCTTGGACACCTACAGTCAACAACAATATCATCACAATGATGATTGCTTGTTTCAAGCAGACAATCAAAACTAAAGAAAACGACAAACATAAATGCATATTATAACTTTCACTGAAAACAATTTTGCAACTCAAATATTATTCAGCAGCACTCACCAGGAAACTGTGTCACCCAAAAGTCAAGTAGCTGGAACGTCGGACTCCTGATCGAGAGGTCACAGGTTCGAGTCTCACCCACTGTGCTGCCAAGTATGACCCGGGCAAGTTGCTCATGTTATACTTTTCACTCAAGCTGTACAATTTAACTTGTACTGACAAAAAGATGGCTATGCTCTGTAGTCATGAAGGAAAGTGTAGGTCTGGCATTGTATTGGCCATGCATCACTGACTTGTCATACCTGTGGTGTCCAATGTGGCCTACGAAAGGGAAAAGTATCCCAACCTACTTTCCTATATTACAAATACATTCATTAGAATTTTAGCTTTGTAATGTACCGGATAATGACATTTAGCATCGACCATGATAAGACAGCTCATGCACAACAACCACATGGTAGACCTTCGCTGAACAGAGAGACACAACACACGAACTAATTCATCAAAACATTTCTAACACACACACAAGTAAGACATTCAGTGCAGATGTACAATGTTTGTCATCAGGTGCAGCACATCAACTGATAAAATATGTTTCAGACAATAACTGCAAATGCTAAAGTAACAAAGTGACACAGTCATTACCTGATCGTGGCAGACCCACCAGGCACTTGTGATAACTCGGGCATCCCACGCAGCACTATAACACAGAGCCATCGTACCAGCTTCGTTCAGAGTCTTTGGTGGCACTGGCAGTTCTACACACACACACACAAAAGAAACACTGGATTTATGCGACCCTGTGCACTAACAAAGGACGTGACAAAATTTCCTGACAACAAAATGACCAACCCAAACAAGCAAGCCTTCTACCTTCTCCGGTGAACAATTGACATGTTCACACTCTGCATGTTCTCAGTCCAGAACTCACATACAAGCATATTAACTGTTATTATTCCTGTTGTTTTTTTATATATAAACACAAACTATCATTCACTGCATTAACAGTGCAGCTGATGCTAACCAGACACAGTTTCCAATCACATCACGGCTTCTGCTTCCCACCAGCACAGCATCATATCATCAAACTGTGTTGCTTGGCATCAGAGGAACAGAAAATGCTGCCTAGGACTACCAATGACAAAAAACGTCTGGAAGCTAAACCTGTAATTCTAATTATCCTAATCAATTACAACAACATGTGTGTGCGTGTGCGCTAACTTTCACCAAATATGAAATATATCTGAATGCATAAATAGTTAAAGCATTTGAAATATTGGCATCAAAATAGGAGGTAGCTCACTTGATGGGTTCTTAATGACAATGCTGCTGGCGCCATGCAGGTCAGCATGCACATACAGATCACCTTGACACACACACACACACACACACACACACACACACACACACAC
>Ga0209568_1000516_pt1 | contig 13575 bp, 12 predicted proteins | sample WorMetOlspDAHAB2_FD_187406 | JGI IMG/M metagenome (GOLD analysis project Ga0209568, IMG submission 187406) | Marine gutless worms symbiont microbial communities from Max Planck institute for Marine Microbiology, Germany - Olavius sp. DAHAB.2... ...
AGGCTGTAAGAAACTGCAAGAACCAAAAATGCGAAAAAATGTAGTCACCCCAAAGTGATGCAAAATTACGTATACCTCTACTAGTGGTAGATGGCAGTGAAGTTGTCGTTGTGTATGAACCTCCGGTACTTAGCGGAGTTACGGGCAGACAATGTCGGTTGAGAACAAACTGCGTGACTCCAGGTGAATAATAAGAATCAGTCAATTCGCCAACACCGTACATGTAGTGTAGCGTACAGCCGAAGAGCGTTATATCAAAACCCACACAGCTAAGCGACGTCAAACACAAAGCCACACAATCTGACTCCGACTTGAGCGCGTAGAATACTCCACTGTCCGCGGCTGTGTTAACTTTTCGGGTCCACACGTTGCAACCTGTGAATGTGAAAGTCTCGTGTCAAACTATCACAAAATCGATTTGAAAATTCGTTATTACGTCAAACACATAGACGTGATGAAATGAAGTCGTGATGAAATAAGAGCAGAGGAGCGATTAAGTTGAAGTTTACAGACTTGCATTACAACGCAAAGTGAATATAACGCGGGGTAATCAATGAAACCTGTCATGGCTGTACGAGGGGCGATCAAAAAGTTTGGCAATTCAGTATGGTAGATTAAATGTAGACAAATTTTAGTTATCACAAATGCTACCTACGCATATGAGTTCTGTTGTGTGAAAATAATACAGACAGCGAACAACATGTATGAACGTTTTGTAAACGTTTATGGGGACAGAAGTCATTTCGGGTGGACACATGTTCGGAGCTGTTGGCTATCTACAGTGCAACCCCGGACAACGTGTTGTCCCGTATAATAACTGGTGATGAAACGTGAATTCACCACTGGGATCCAATCCAGACACCAAACAGGAAGTTCCACACTCAACCGTCGGCTGGAAAGTCATGGTCACAATTTTCTGGGATTGCAAAGGATTGCTGCTGGTGGATTACATACCACAGAAGGTAACAATGACTGGACCCTACTACGGTGAAGTGCTGACAAATCTGCGTCATGCAGTGAAGGAGAAGCGGAGGGAAATTCTGACCCGAGGTCCGCTGTTGCTGAACTTTTTGACAAATGTAAAAAGTGTATTGGTGTACAGGGAGATTACATTGAAAAATAATGTAATTGTTTTGTCTGTGCCACTTGTACATTATACTGAATTGCAAAACTTTTTGATCGCCTCTCGTATTTGCTTTAACATCGACTGATATGTTAAAGTGTTCGGAAAAAGTACATTACCGCATTTTTCTGAACACGAACATGCTCAGTTCATTATTTTCGCACAAAACTTCCATGCAAGAACAGCATAAATCGATTATAATGCCCTGTAGAGCCATTAGCTAATGCCGTTTTTGTAAGAGAACGAGAAAAAGATACAAATTTGAAATCCGACTTAAAATAGGCGAGCTTCGGAATGCATTTACAGAATGTAGCAACTTGAGCGGTTTTATGTTTAAATGCAGCATGAACTCACGGAACCCGGGGTAACATGGATGTTCTTGACCTCAAAGATACGACATATTGCGATGACAACATGAAAGAAAAGTGTCAAAAACAGCAGATATCACATAACATTTTCGTCATAAAAATAGCATGAAATACATGCTTTCCGTCATTATAACCCAAACACCAATGCAGTTCACAAGACAAGACAAATCACGTTCTTGAAGTCAAACTGCCAAAGTTTAAAATATTAGACCTCTGCTGTTTTTACATGGAAGACTTGAATTGGCAACGATGAGACGCAGTTAACGAAACGCTTACACCCACGTTTTGGTCCAATTGCACAATGTGCAGTGTCCGTCTTTCGGACTATTTTACTGCGTGAACACACAACGTTAGTGAGTAAACGCTAATATGGAAGTTTCATTCTTGCGTCACTAGCAATACGTCGAAAACGTAAGCACAGAATTACTAACAGGCTTTTCGCAATATTTACTGAAAAATTCGTATTCCAAAGCAAAATGCAGCGACATCTCGAGATGTCCAACCTGTTAGAGTCAGTTAATGACTGATCAGTTTCTATTCAAAATAAACTTCAAAATCAAGTAGGCCAAGCATATATAGATTTTTGCTAGAGAATTTGATTTTATACCGCATCCAAAGTTACGGCACAAACTGAAATCGTATATATGGAGTTGGCGGAACGTTGTTTCAGTGGATAATAAGTTTTCTGTCAAATCGAATACACTGCACCCGGGTTGGCAATGCGTATTCACCATGGAAACACATACGCAGCGGTGTGGTACAAAGGGAACTGTTTGGGCCCGCTGTTATTTTTAATTTTTATTAACGATATGACGGATTTTGTTTGTATCCCACTTAAGTGCAAGATGTATGGATGTTGTATACGGAAATCAAGCCCATTATGTTTTCAGAGTTTTTTGAATCGTATTTGTTTGTGTTCTGTTACTTGGCATCTTACAGTTTCTCTTAAGAAATGTTATATCGTCCGTATTGGTAAGCCGACTGCCTACGGTATTGGATATAGTATTACATTGGTTATTAACACATTACTATGTTAGTGCCAGCATGTCTGACCTCGATGTTCTAATCGATTCATGGTTGTGTTTAGCGACCATATCAGTAAGATATCCTGCACGGCCCATCAGCAAGCGTGTCTAATTTTGCGTTGTTTACTGCAAAAGACCATAATTTGCTTGTCAAGACCTTTATCACATACGCACGTGGTATTGCGCAGCATAACATTGCCTAAGTGTCAATGTGCTGCTGAGCAATATCACCTTTTTGATATTTGCTTGCATATCAAAGTTTCGAAGTTTTTGAAGCTTTTCAACAAACAGCACATGGGATCGTTTTATGCGAGAACTTTTTTATTTAAAAAAAATTCATGCTGCATTCATTCATTCATTTGCTCAGCAAGCAACTTTTAATACAGATTGCCTACAAATTCTGTATAAACTTTGCAAAAACTGAATTTCCGTAACGAATATAGTGCATCAGCTGATACTTTCGTTGCATTGTGCTTAATCAGTGGAAAATACAAAACAGCACTGATTCCCAAAATGCTATAAATAGTATACGCGGCACGGCCAATAACGGCGAGCGAGCGACGGAGCGAGGCCAATGACGTTAGTCTTCTATGACATTATTCGTCTTGAATCCGTTCTTGGCGGCTTGAACGTGCCTATAGAAGGCCATTTCTGACGGTTTTTGGGGAATTTGAACCCCCAAAATGTTGTCGGCCATCGTGTGGACCCCAAAAGGCACTTCATTACGTCACAACGCGTGTTTTGAGCCATCGTGCTTGAAATTCCATGCACGGGTTACTTCAGTAGGCGAGTCCGGGGAAAAATAAATAAAAACAAAAAAGAGGACTTATATTTCACGTATTTGGCCAGGCGATTCCTTACGGCCGATTGGCACAAATTTTGCGCTAAGTGTTCCACTCGTGGACGTAATCAATTGTGCAAAGGTTTATTGTAATCGGTTAAGGGGTTTGGATTCTGCGAGGAGTCGAAGTTTGACCTCCCATTTGATTGCGATGTCGCCGTTAACACTACTGAAACTAACGTTCCGCTGTGATAGGAAAAAATGGTCGCCAACGTCAAAAAAAGATATTCTTCGCATAAAGTTCGAGCTAAGAAGTTCGAACGAATTCCTGGCTTGTCAGAGCTCACCTATTATTGACGTCTTAAAACTCTAAACGTGGAGATATTAGAACTCAGACGGATGCGTGCTGACTTGATATTGGTATATCAAAATCTTCGGTTTAGTGGGCTTCACAAATGGACCGTCATTGCCCGGCCGTCAACATGCGACGGAGAGCCAAGCAGTAGACGCTGTGGTACGATGCGGACAGCCGTGCTGCCCGACAACAAGCAAGGGCTGCAGAAAGGCGATTTCGGCGAAGTGTCCGCGAGGACGACAGGCTTACATGGATGGGGATACTTCGATTGATGCGCAATCTGTATGAAGAGAAGAACACCAGGTTTTGGCGGGACGAGATTGCAGCAAGCAAGGGCGACTCCAGCAAGCTATGGCGGACGTTCAAGGGTGTACTAGGTGACGCACCTCTTGCAGACAGTGATGTACATACGGCCGACGACTTTACCACATTCTTCAACGACATGGTCGACGCTGTTCGAGCATCTAGTGCTGTGACGCCTCTGTACGATGTGCCACACAGGACCACGACGACCACGACGGAGTGGAGAGATGTAACCAGCGAAGAAGTCGAAAAGCTCATCAGCGCAGCACCAAATAAGATGTGTCAGTTTGATCCGGTGCCGACCTGGCTTGTCAAGGACATGCATGGGCTGCTAGCAACCTTCCTTTCGATGCTGTTCAACATATCCCTTACGACTGGCTGCTTTCCGAGTCAATTCAAGGAAGCTGTCGTTCGACCGCTCCGGAAGAAAACCGGTCTTGATGCCAGTGAACGGAAGAACTATAGACCGGTGTCGAACTTACCATTTTTCTCCAAACTGCTGGAGAAGGTCGTCGTTCAAGTTCGTATCTAGGCCTTCTTCTACAGCAACGGATTGAATCCGAAGATGCAGTCTGCGTATCGACAGTTCCACAGCACTGAAACAGCGGCAGTAAAGGTGTTCAACGACTTGCTGTTAGCAGCGGACGGCGGTAAAATGTCAGCCTTGTGCCTTCTCGACCTTACCGCTGCCTTTGATACAGTAACTGTGGACCACGAACTGCTGTTACTTCGGTTGGAGCGACAGTTCGGGCTGCATGATATAATACTGGACTGGTTCAGGTCGTACCTGTCAGACAGAACGTTCTATGTCGTGTTTGGAGGCAGCAAATCACGTAATGTCTACATTTTCTTCTCGGTGCCTCAAGGCTCAGTGTTGGGTCCGCTGCTGTTCATTGTGTACTCGGCGGACCTTGCGGACATTGTGGACCAGCATGGTTACTTTTACATGTGTTTGCCGACGACAAAGATGCATTTGCACTGTCATCGCGACGACCTGCAGTCTGCTGCCGCTCAGCTGGAACTGTGTATTTCCGAGGTTGGCTAGTTGATGGCCGCCAGTCGCCTCGAACTCAACACAGAGACGACTGAGCTGATATGGACCGGATCCAAGGCCAGTCTTCTCCGGCAAGGTCGTTGTCTTCCGCCACTACAACTCGGTCACGACTCCATAGCGGCCAGTGATCATGTTCGTTTACCGAAAGCAACGATCTCATCCGATTTCAGTCTTGACCGCCAACGTCAGCTATACCGGCTTCTACTGGTTACGGCAGCTCCGACGCGTCCGGCGCTCACTGGACACTGACTCGGCCGCAACACTGGTCCACGCATTCGTATGCTGGCGTGTCGACTATCGCAACATTTTGTTGGCAAGTGCGCAGAAAGTGGTCACTGACAAGTTGCAACGGGTACTGAATACTGCTGCTCGTGTGGTCTCCAGTACTTACAAGTACGATCGAGGTTTGTTGCGGCTCCTGCACTCAGAACTTCATTGGCTCGATGTGCCGGAAAGACTTCATACAAACTTTGCGTCACAATGTACAGTTGCTTGCACGGCCAATGACCTCGGTACCTCGCAGATATCTGTTTACCAGTGTCCGACGTCTCAGCACGGCAGCATTTTCGACCGCTACTCAGCGTCTCTTGGTGGTGCCGCGATGCCGGCTCATCACACTCGGTCCACTGGCATTCTCTGTGGCCGCCTCGTCGCTTTTGAACTCTCAACCAGACGGCTTGAAAGATACGAATCTTGGAAAGGACCGCTTCAGACGTCTGCTGAAGACGCATTTATTTACACTGAACTGAAGCATTTAGCCTATTAGAGATGTTTCAGGACGATACGCTCTACAAATGGAATTACTTACTTACTTACCTACTTTATTCCCAGAGCCCAACCACAATTGCGCGGACATCCTAACCCTAACCCTGACCCTAACCCTAACCCTTACCCTAACCCTAACCCCAACCCTAACCCTAACCCTAAGTAAACAACGGAGCTCTACCTTAGATACGCGTACCGCCTTTAGCAGTTGTGCAATTAATATGTGGAACTACCTGCCAGTTAACATCACAAACTTTTCAAGTTTTTGCAATCTGCGAAATTCAGTGTGAATCTGATCAACACTTCGATGCACTTGCATCGAAGCAAGCGAGTGGCGTAAGCTACTGACGTCATTCATCTATGACGTCATTCTTCATTGTCGTCGACTTCACGCATGAAATGGCCTATCATCTGAATATTTGTGGCGTTTTTGCGGAATTTGACCCCATAAATGTGGCCGACCATCGTTCAGACCCCCAAAAGGCACGTCCTTGCTTCAGTACGAGTGTTTTGAGCCATTGTGTGTTAAAATCAAATCCAACCACGGGTAACTTCAGTAGGCGAGTCCGGGGAAAATACGAATAAAAATAAAAAAGATGAGGCCTTATATTCACGTATTTTGCCAGACGCTCCCTTACTGCCGACTGCACATATTTTGTGTTACGTGTTAGTATCGTGGACGCAATCAATTGTGCAAAGTTTATCTTGATCGGTTAGGGGGCTTGGATTCTAGTTTGACCATTCCCATTGGATTGCGATGTCGCCGTTAACACAGGGACAGACTACCGTCCGCCTGTGATGTTTGCTATTTTACAGTGCTGGCTTACACAACATGGGTAGATTGCATGCAGTTTCTTTTCTATACATTGCCTATACTCGCAATTAATGTAAAAAAAAACTACAGCTTATACACATGTTAACGGCGACAGATGTTCGCACATCAAAAACGGCAAAAAAAGTAATATTACTATAACGCTGCACATCGTCATACGTCAATGTGCAGCAGTTTAGTAAAATAACTTTTTTTTATTTTTGCTGTTTTTGATGTGCGAACGTCTGTCGCCGTTAACATGTGTACAGGGTGGCCCAATAAAAAGTAAGCCATTATCGCTAATCATCATTAAATCGTATTAAAACCCGACATTATGGGCTAGATTTTTCATCAGTTTTGACTAGAAAATGAGCACAAGAATATAGTAAGTCTATATTAAATATACTATGTGCGACCTAATTTGTCACGTCATTACTTGCTGTGTTTGAAGCTGAGATACGGGTAAAATCAGCGCTTCTGTTAAAATAATGCTTGAAAACCAGAAAAAAAAGGAAATGTGGAAATAAAAGACATTTTTACATAAAGCTCCATCTAAAAGATTGTTTTAGAATGGAATTCACAACTTTCTAAGGCGAGCTGATGCCAGAGGAAGCTCTGACATCATTTACCATGTCTGAAGCATATCGCTAGTTTTGCGGGTCAGGCATAGTTATTGAGGTCAGAAAGTAGGTCACGCATAGAATATCTAATGCCAACGAATAATATTATTGAGCTTGATTCATGCTTTAATTTGACGAATAAATCTAATCTCACTGACAGGTTTAATATGATTTTTTACCTCCGAAATGACCTATATTGTGTCGGGTGGGGCGTTAAACTCTACTCACTCACTCACTCACTACGATTTTTTGCTTATTGGGTAGTGGCTTACTTTTTTGGGCCACCCTGTATAAACAGTATTTTTTACATTAATATTTGCTGTTTTTCTATTAATGATTTCGCCTATTTTTTGTTAATAAAACGTTCAATTATCTCGTGATGAATCTGTGTTTAAGCCTTGTAGTTCGAATAGTAGGGCTAATGCTATATCTCTCAAATTTCGGAAATGAAAATTTGCATATGTATACCAGGGTGAGGTAAATGGACTATTGGTGATTTGATGCAATATTTACAACGAATTTTCGTCACGTTGTGTGTAATCTTTGTGAAAACCCGACTTGACTCTCTCAGTGACTGTATACAGTGAGACAGGCCTGGAAATAAAGATAAAACGAGGTGCCAGAACAGGAGGCACGTACTACGTACCCAATGCCCATCGTAATATTTGCAACAAATGATCTCTAAATATGCAGTGAGTTAAAGTATCGCTAATTATTTTTCTTAATATCTCCTAAGTTTTGATGTCCAATAAACAAAGAACCTTATTGGGTTAACTTAAACTCATTTAAATCAACTGTGCATTTGCTAGTGGTGTTGCTAATGTTTCATTTTGAGGAAACAAAATTTTAAAAAGTGCAATCATTTTCTAACACGTAAGAACAGGTAATATACAACACAATTTATACGCTAGAATGCAATGACAACGTCCACATTTATACTAAAAAACTGCAGCGTCATATGATAATAGACATACAGCAATACTCAGCGTTTTCATTTTTGCCGATGGTGGCGCTGGCGTTGGCGTCCATATCTTATGCTGTGTATTTGGTATCGCCAACCGGCACCCGATTCCCATGGATCACGTACCGACAGTCAGCTATCAATAATTTGCTGGCACTAAACCTACCCCTAAACCTAGCCCTAACCCTACTCTAAACGTACCCTACCCTAACCCTAGCCCTAACCCTAACCCTTAACTAAGCATCTAGTTCCAAAAAAGAGGAAAACCGATTGCCAGATTACTAATCGTTTAAACGTCGACGCCATTTTGATTTTTTGACGCCACTGGGCTTTGAGGTCGTCGCCTGCAGCCCATTGGTGTGCCACATGTCAGCCATTCATAGCGACTGACGGTACGCGATTCGTGGGGATCGGGTGCCGGTTGCCGGTACCCGATGCACTACGCATATTTTATCCATGGACTGTGATCTTTGTTTTACTATATATAAGCCTGAACCTTGACCCGCCGCTAAAGAATAACATATGCCAATGACGTCATCCTTCTATGACGTCATTCTTCTTCGTTCTGTTCACAGACGTTCAAAAACGTCTAAGAAGGCCCCTATTGACGTTTTTAAGGAAATTTGACCCCCTACATGTGGTCGCCCATCTCCCTGGCCAGCAAAATGCACATCGGTGCGTGAAATGTATTGCTGAAAAACGTCATCTTTTTGCTGATATTTGCTGTTTTTGATGTGTAGTGCGACGGTAAACTAGCGTATAAACAGTTGTTTTGTAAATTAGGCGGTAAGCCAGTTATCATGTTTTCGTCAACAGTTGTCTACATCCTCCGCCTGCTGTCTCCTCTATGCGTACTTGTGTCAGTACCAAGCAGGAACTGTTATGATGAAGGTCGTATGGATCCGGTAACTCCTGATCCAGTCAACCGAATATTTCTAGCTCTGTGTTCCAGATCTCAACCCCTTGTTTTGTCACACCGACTCGTGTCAACTGCACGCTGCTCCTTACCGAAATATGTGTTGCTTTCTACAGTAACCGGACAGCAGTTCATGATGCTTCCACTGCTTCTGTGTGGAGATATTGAACTAAATCCAGGACCTAGCGGTGACAAATATCCATGCGGTACTGTGGATTGAATGTAACTTGGTCTCGACCAGCAGAACATCAACAGAAGCACATAGTCGTAACCTTCCGCGTTCTACCAACCTGGGTTCTGCATCAGATTCTTTGCCGGTCAAGGGTAGGAATTGGCAAACTTTAGTAATGAATGCTAATAGCATTGCAGGCAAGGCAGCTGAATTTGCCTGCCTTGTGGACTATACGGTACAAAGCCAGATGTGATTATCATGACCGAAACTAAACTTGGTGAGAATGCTCACTTCAGCTCCGAGTTTATGCCGCCAGGTTATTCTCCACCCATACGGAAGGATAGACAGGCAGGTGGCGGAGGCGTCCTCGTTAGCGTTAAAGATTGCTATGCTGTATCTGCTGTCGAGGTACCCGTCACTAACTCTGGGTCAGTGTGGGCAGAGGTGTCATTTCGGGACAAGCATAAACTGTTTATTGGCAGTTTTCATCGACCACCAACAAATGATTCGAACAGTCAGTCTGCACAACTTGCGATCTTGACATTATCTTGCATTGTTTGAATAGCAAGATGAAGAACAATCCCAATCACACTCTGATGTTTGGCGGTGACTCAACCGCTTAGTGGAAGAAAACTGGTCCTCTTTTGAGGAGCATCTTTCACTGCTGATGTCTACCTACATCCCGTATAAAACTACATCCAAACGTCAGAACTTACCTTGGATGTCAGCGGAGCAGCGTAGAAAGTCACGTCGAAAGCACAGACTGTACTCAAAGGCAAAATCCAATAATGATCCCGGTTCATGGTCGACGTTTAAGCAGTTCAAGAGGTCCACTGCAAAAGAGCAGAAGCGTGCCAGGTGGCAGTACATAAATACGGTTATCCAGAAGGGCTTTGAGGATAATAACACTCGTCCCTTCTAAAAATTTGTGAAGGCGCAGCGCCAAGACAATTTCGGGATACCACCATTGAAGTATCATGGCGTGCTTCACACGGACAGTAAGACTAAAGCGCAAATTATGCTGGACAAGTTCACTTCTGTCTTCACATGTGAAGACACATTTTCCATTCCAAGACTTGAGGGCCACTCATACCCAGACATTGACCAGCTTCAACTTAATCAAGAGGGTGTGGCAAAGATACTTAGCCTACTAGATGCAAATAAGGCGTCTGGACCAGACAATATCCCATGCCGTATCTTGAAGGAGTTGGCCTTGGAAATAGCACCTGTAATTACTGCCATCTGCCGTCAGTCACTTGAACTTGGCACACTCCCATGTGATTGGAAAGAGGCAATCATATCCCCTGTGTATAAGAAGGGCAATGTTCATCCTGCCTCGAACTACCGACCAGTATCGCTCACCTGTGTGATCTCTAAAATAATGGAACATATGATCTGCAAATACATCCATAATCATCTTGTAAAATATGATATCCTGACTTCGTTTCAGCATGGATTCCGTAAGGCACATTCCTGCGAGACCCACTTGTTGCTTGCAGTAGACGATCTAATGCGTTCTTTCGACCAGAAAATCCAATCCGACATTGCCGTTCTGGACTTTTCTCGCGCAGTACCACATGAACGATTGTTGGGTAAACTTGGTCTCTATGGGATTCGTGGACCCATTCACAACTGGATTAGGGCATTCCTCTACAACAGACAAATGTGGGTGGCAGTTGACGGAGAATCCTCTTGTAAAGCTCGTATTGCATCTTGTGTACCTCAGGGGACCGTTCTTGACCCACTCGTCTCTTTGTCGACGATTGTCTCGTCTATAGAGAGATAAAACTGGCGAAGACCAAGTTACATTGCAACGAGATCTATCAGCGCTTGTCAACTGGGAAAAAATATGGCGTATGCAGTTCAACCCAGCAAAATGTAACGTCATGAGAATTCATCGACTTCAGACTCCTTTCTTGGGGACATGTAAGTTCTCTGGGACAACTCTTGAAGAGTTTGAGCAGGCAAAGTACCTTGGGATCACATTGAGCGATAAGCTTGACTGGGAAGCTCAGGTAGACAACATCACCAAAAAAGGCGAGCAACACACTAAACTTCTTGAAAGGCAACCTCTTAATATTGCCTGAAACAGTGCAAAGAGCTCGCATACTTTGCTCTGGTGAGGTCAACGACCTCACCAGACCTGTCGTCTGGGATCCACACACCATCAAAGAGAAAGACAAAGTCGAAAGAGTCAACAGACGTGCTACCAGGATGGTTAGTAATGACTATGGTCTCCACAGCAGTGTCACCTCCATGCTCACCCGACTTGGCTGGGCTACTATTGAACAGCGACGTGAGAATCAGCGGCTGACCATGATGTACAAAGTGGTGCATGGATTGGTGGCAGCACCCACTACTCATCTTACCGCAGCAGATTCCCGCACCAGAGCCAACCACAGTTTTAAGTTCCGGTCTATCAGTTGCAAATCTACAAGTATTCCCTCTTTCCGCGAACCATTCCTTCTTGGAACTCCTACTAGCAGAAACCGCCGAAGCTACGTCCGTCGATGCATTCAAGCATCGCCTTCCATAGTTCTGCCTTTCATCTCCATCGGCGCGATATCCCTTCCGGGAGTTTGCCGATTACTTTCCAGATCCAGATCCAGGCCTAATATTGGCTGTTTTATTATCGATTTTCGATCAGTGGTTAACTTCATTTACGTTAGGTTGTTAGTTAGGATGTTGTAGTTTCTGACGATCAATGGTGTATCAAAGTTTTGAATTTTTCAAAGTTTTTGAAGTTTTTCAACATCAACAAATGACGAACAAACAAGCTTAGAAAGTATGCACCTTCTTGAATTCTTGGTCACACGATCTATTTCCTGGTAGTATATTGTACATGAATTGAATTATTTTAGCGAAATACGTCCACCTAGAAGACGTAATAGCCGTTGTTCCAAATCCAAGATGGCGGTCGCCACCTAGAAGTTTAGTTAGACCTAATTTTCTGTGTCATTTTGTACCAATTTACAAAATTTGAGCCAAATCCCTCAATTCTGCGCAAATATATGGCTATTTTTCCAACATAAAAGATGGCGCCCGCTGACATCTTGTTTCTACAAAATGATAATTTTGGTCACGCTGTCTACTGCACGTTGTCATTCTGCACCAATGTACCAAATTTGATGAGAATGCGCCCATCAACCGCGTAGAAATGGCACTTTTATCAAATAAAAATTGGCGGCCGCCGCCATCTTGAATTTTGGATAGATGGCATTTTTAGTCACGTGATCCAATTCATGGTGCTATTTTGTACCTACATACATAATTTGAGTCAAATCAATCAATCCTGGGCAAAGTTATGGCTATTTTTCCTAAATCCAAGATGGCGGCCGCCGCCATCTTGTTATTGCAAAAATGATGATTTTGGCCACGCTTTCTACTACAGGGTGTCATTCTGCAACAGCGTACCGAATTTGATAATAATCCTCCCATCCACGGCTTAGAAATTGCACGTTGATAAAATCCAAATGGCGGCCGCGCCATCTTGAATTTTGTTTAGATGGAATTTTTGGTCAGGTATTCCGATTTATGGTGGTATTTTGTACCTACTCACAAAATTTGAACCAAATCCCTCGATCCTGGGCAAAGTTATGGCTATTTATTGCAAAATCCAAGATGGCGGCCGTCCGCCATTTCGGAATTGTAATGACGTCTTTTATATAAGACTATCCGCGTCTATAGAGAGACAAAACTGGCGAAGACCAAGTTACATTGCAACGAGATCTATCAGCGCTTGTCAACTGGGAAAAAATATGGCGTATGCAGTTCAACCCAGCAAAATGTAACGTCATGAGAATTCATCGACTTCAGTCTCCTTTCTTGATGACATATAAGTTCTCTGGGACAACTCTTGAACAGTTTGAGCAGGCAAAGTACCTTGGGATCACATTGAGTGATAAGCTTGACTGGGAAGCTCAGGTAGACAACATCACCAAAAAAGGCGAGCAACACACTAAACTTCTTGAAACGCAACCTTTTAATATTGCCTGAAACAGTGCAAAGAGGTCGCATACTTTGCTCTGGTGAGGTCAACGATGGAGTATGGTTCTGTCGTCTGGGATCCACACACCATCAAAGAGAAAGATAAAGTCGAAAGAGTCAACAGACGTGCTGCCAGGATGGTTAGTAATGACTATGGTCTCCACAGCAGTGTCACCTCCATGCTCACCCGACTTGGCTGGGCTACTCTTGAACAGCGACGTGAGAATCAGCGGCTGACCATGATGTACAAAGTGGTGCATGGATTGGTGGCAGCACCCACTACTCATCTTACCGCAGCAGATTCCCGCACCAGAGCCAACCACAGTTTTAAGTT
>Ga0209568_1000517_pt1 | contig 13569 bp, 10 predicted proteins | sample WorMetOlspDAHAB2_FD_187406 | JGI IMG/M metagenome (GOLD analysis project Ga0209568, IMG submission 187406) | Marine gutless worms symbiont microbial communities from Max Planck institute for Marine Microbiology, Germany - Olavius sp. DAHAB.2... ...
GGATTAAGCTTTAGTTGAGAAAAATGATGATGATGTTTTAAAATTCATTGGGAAAATCTCTTTTTACAATGGCTGTACATATGACCTATTTTTGTAAGATAGAAGTAAAAAAAAATAGTTTTTTGTTCCTATATTTTGCTGCCTTATTTTCGCTCTTTTTGGTACTTCCCCTATTTTATGGTTGTACCAATCTATACAGGGGGGATGATGTTTTGTATGCCGATGATTTTGTTATCGATTCCTATAAGATTAAAGAGGGAAAGTTTTCTATCTTAGAAATGCAAGGTTCCCCCATTTTCCCTTTTGATTTAGAGTTCCTTGAAAATTATAAAGACACTTTACAAGAAAATGATTTCCTTAAAATAGCACTCTTTCATCCTGTGCGTACAGACCTTGTTAAGGCTGTTCATGAAATTGGGAAAACGGTAGGTTACCCGGTAAGAGAAGGGAAAATTATGCTTCCCGAACTTGCGCCTATTGAAGTATCCGGCCTTTCTTTAAATGATGCGCAAAACAAAATTCAAGAAGCTTATGGCAAAGAGGTAGAAGGTGTCGAGGTCTTTCTCTCCTATGCACGAAGAAAGGAGCGTAAAGTACAACTTGCGGGGATGGTGGGCTTGTCGAGTGTGCCTGTAGATGGGAAGCTACGTCTTTTCGAGGTCTTGTCGCAAGCAAAGATTCCTCCCCAAGCCAATCTCTTTAACAGCTATATGATACGTGAAGATAAGATCGTCTCTGTAGATATGCATAAACTTCTAAAAAAGGGTGATATGAGTCAAAATATCGTGATGCGCGGGGGCGATAAGGTGTACATTGCAGAGAGCTCTGCCTCCACGCTTATGGTTATAGGGGAGGTAAGGAGGGCGGGTATAATTAACGTGCCAAATGGATTTATGCCCCTTAGAGAGGCTATCGCGATGGTAGGAGGAGTTCTTCATACTGGAGACATGAGATTTATTCAAGTTATTCGTGGGAATATATCACATCCTAAAATTTATACGCTCAACTGGAAACATATCCTACGTCTTCCTACGATGAGCATGCTTCTAATACCGGGTGATGTTGTCTATGTTGCTGCTACACCGATTACAGAATGGAATCGTTTCATTACGCAACTCTTCCCTACCTTAACGGGGATAGATCTTTTTAAAGAGGGCGCAAAAGGGGTTATAATTCATGAGTGATAACGAAAACTTTATTGTTTTTCCCGATATTAAGCATCTGTTTTTTCGTTTTAAAAAGATTATTTGCATAGGGGCCCTTGTTTTTGGAATGATTGGCTTTTTTGTTCGTATCCAACTTCCCGTCACTTATGAAATTACCGCAACCTTTAAGGAGCCTCTGTCTGTTTCACCAGCTTCTAAAGGGGACGAATTTTTTGAAAAAATGATCAAGGCGATAGGTATAATAGAATCTCAAGAGGGTGCTTATACTATTGTTTCGTTACCAATGTTGCAATCCGTTATTGAAAAACTTGGTCTTCAAATATCGGTTTCACAAAATTTATGGGAAAAACAGCTACAGCAGATAAAGGATGTAGTCAAAGCCGAATATGGTTTGCCAACCGATCCTAGAGAGACTTTTGTTTTTGAAAATGTACACTATGCAACAGAAAAACGCAAAAAATGCAAAATACTATTCACATCAAAAAAATGTTTTCACATCCTCTCTTGTAAAGATGTTATATTAGCTCAAGGTCAAATAGGGGAACCTGTTCAATTTGAAGATGTTACCTTTACCTTAAAGAACATTCCTTCCACGACAAAACTGCATAAAAGCTACTCTCTATCTCTTTGTCCTGTTTATGAACAGGCACTCATTCTAAAAGATGAAATTCAGGTGGATTCTGTCAAAGAAAAGAATTCCCTAGTTTCCTTAACTTATAACCATTCGGACAGAGATTTTGGCAAAAATTTGATTAAAGCTTTGCTATCAGAATATGAAAATTATTTAATCGAAGAAAACAAAAAAATGGCTCGAAGGCAACTTGACTATCTTGAAGAAAGAAGAAATGAAGTTTGTGCACAGATGAACATCTTTTTAAAAGATTATGTTGATGATTTAAAAAATAATTTGGTTGAAACGGGCATTGTGTCAAAAGAGCAACACTATCCAATATTGCAAAAGAGAAAAAAGAGCCTCGTTAAAACTTTATTGGAGTTAAACAATGAGTATGATGGCCTCATTGCAGCAACACATTCCAATATTTTTAGTTCAGACACAAAAATAGCAAAATTGCAACAAAAACTTCGCGGTTTAGTACAATATCGACATAAATTCAATGCAGCATTTATGGGGATTTCATCTTCTTTTGTCACGAAGCTTGATACCCTAAATTTGCGAGAATTCTGTATCAAAATGGGTGTAAATGCATCGTTCCCTCGCTTTTTTTTCGATCTGCGCTACCCTTCTAAATTTGGGGAAAATCTTTTTTTAGATATACAACAATTTGCAAACATTCAGACTGCAATGTTGGATCTGTTAAATAAGGAAATTTCTTCCACCGAACAACAAATCAAAGCTCGAATAACAGATCGAATCGTGCAACTGAATCAAGAAAAATTTCATATACAAGAACAAATTCAGCAGGTGAATGATGAATTGGGGAAAATCCCTGCAATGTGGTTGAGAGAGCTTCAGCTAAAATTTAATTCCGAAATGCACAAGAGCATGCTAAAGCCTTTAGTACATCTTGTAGAATCTAAAAACATCGAAAATAATTTAACGATAGTAGAGTCTACAACTTTAGATCAAGCTTCTGCAAGTATCATTCCCGAACATCCCCACCTCATACTTATTACTCTTTTAGGGGGGAGTATTGGTATGGTTCTTGCCTTTGCTGCTTGCTTTATGCGCACATTTTTTCGCGGTCTTCCATTAACATTAGGGAACTTAAAGGTACGAGGAAAGAGGATAATAGGAACATTTTCAAAAGAAAACAAAGAAAAAAATCGTGAGCTCCTAAGAAACCTTTCCTTTTTACTAAGAGAGCAACAGGAAGTGCCTCTTGTCGTGACATTAATTCTCGGGGAGAAGGAAGATTATTCCTCTGATTTTGCACAGCTTCTTGAAAAGGAGGGGAAAAAAGTATTATCGATCGATCTCGATTTTTCTAAAAGAGAGCAAGATGAGGATGGGGATGGATTGCTTTATTATCTTGAGGGGAATACAGATCAAATAACATATAAGAAAGGGTCTTATGGAGACTTTATTCCTATGGGAGGATATTCTTCCTTTGGTTATGAGTTGGTGAAGAATAGAAGATTTCAAGATTTTATCCAAAAAGCAAAAGATCAATATGATATTCTATTATTGGTGGTGCCTAACAAGGCAAAAAGTTCTCTCCCTAAATCCCTTTTCCCCTGTTCTAATATAATGGTTATCAGGTTGGTACAAGAAAGTTTTACAGATCTCCTCCCCTATTTTCAATGGGAAAAGGGGCAGATAGCCTTTCTCGCATGAAGAAACAATGAGGGATCTCAAAAATTAAAAAATAGTTATCCATTCAGAAAAATAGATGCATAGGTTACGATAGCTGCAAAATAACAAAGATCTCATCGGGTTATATTGCAATGATCAGCAATTTTTATATCGGAAACTATCCGTCGTATCATTTTATACAAGACGATATAGACGAAACGATAGAAAACTTAGGAGAGTTAGCTCAAAATGGTGTTTTTGAGGCTTTAGATTCATTATGGTTTCTAGCTGCAAAGGGCGATAATATGGCTACAGACAAACTAATGGAGCTGGCTTTACATGGCGTCTTTGGGGCTATGAACAAATTGGAGGGGCTAGCTAGAACAGGTCATACATATGCTATACGTCTACTAAAGATCTGTGCTGAACAAGGCAACTCTGCGTGTATCTATGCATTAGGGAGTGTAGCTGCTATAGTAAACGATTCTACTCTTATCAAAGAGATTGTAGACCTCCTAGGGGATCTAGCTAGGATGGGCAATGTTTTTGCTGTAAACAAACTAATCGAGCTAGCTAGAACGGGCCTTCATATTTTTATAGATGAACTAAAAAATGTAGCTATTAGAACAAATGACCTCATTATAATAGAAAAAGTGATGCGTTTCTTAGAAGAGCTAGCCGCAACCTATCCTTATGTTCAAAACATGCTAAAAACCTGGCCTGAAAACACTATCATTGCGCTTTACCATTCAGCTCGTTTACATATCGGAACTCCTCTCGCTATATTTGCATTAGGGGTATTAGCTCAGGCTGATAATATCCATGCTATACGTGCATTAGAAAAGTTGATGGTTGAAGATGACGATTTTAAGTCTATGCTTTGGGAGCACCATCAAGGAGTATGTGTCTGTATACAAAGTTGTATTCAAAGTGGCATTTGAGCCATCATGATAGCATTTTCAGCTGATCCAATCTTTAAAGGGGAACACCATATTTTATGCGTAAAATCTAACCAATCTTTATAATAAATACTTTTATTATGTTAAACTATATGAAAAGTTAGAAACCTAAGGTTTCTAAAATTTGTAAACAAAGAAAGTGTAAAAACAACGAGTTGTGATAGAACTTTTCCAGAAAACTTTGCGCTACCATTTAACTTATACAAAGTAGATAGGCTTAGGGTATCACTCCTATACAACTCACACTATAGGATGCAAAACAAAGATAAATCTGAAAAGGCTTGTTATGACAGTTCCCTTATATGATACGATGTCAAATCTAACGCGGCAGATCAACGAATTTCATGGTAATCCTGTAACACATGCATGTTATAGGGTTGCAAAAGGCGATAATACGTGTCTTAAAATTTTGATTGCTAACACAGACGATTCTCTTCTCAAAGAAGGCGTTATAGATCCACTATGTCGATTAATTGAAGAAACGAGTAAATGGAACTGGACTTATCTATGCAGCTCGTTGGCTGACCTTATTCCTGATCCGCCACCTATAGACGAGCGTGCAGAAAAATATATAGACGAATTATGGCGTTTGTCTAGGGTAAGAGATATCGCTATAAAAGCTTTAGGACTTACAGTTGCTAAACAAAGTGATTGCAATCTTAGAGAAGAGATCATGGGGAAATTGTTGGAGTGGGCAAACACAGGGGATGTTGCTGTGAAAGCTCTAGGAATTGCAGCTGTTAAAACAGATGACATGGCCCTTAGAGAAAAGATTGTGAGGCAATTATTGGAGTGGGCAAACACAAGGGATGTCGCTGTGAAAGCTCTAGGATATGTAGCTGCTAAAACAAACGATTCGGTTCTTGTAGGAAAATTATTGGAGTGGGCAAACACAAGGGATGTTGCTGTGAAAGCTCTAGGATATGTAGCTGTGAAAACAAACGATTCGGTTCTTGTGGAAACATTATTGGAGTGGGCAAACACAAGGGATGTCGCTGTGCAAGCTTTAGGATATGTAGCTGCGAAAACAACAGATCTACATATTAGAGGAAAGCTTCTAAACACACTATGGCAATTAGATCCAAGAAAGGTTTTTACAATAACCACTCTAGGATTCTTTGTTGCCAAAATACAAGACCCCACTATGAGAACAGAATTCATGGGAAAAATAGCAAGGTACATACAATATCATGACTATAAGGTTGTTGCTGATGTAATAGAGATTATAGTTAATAAAACAAAGGACCTCGACTTTCGAAAAGATTTTGTAAACAATCTGTATGGCTGGGCTCAGAACAATTGGCACAGTTGTTCAAAGCACTTGCTTTGTGGTGTAGCACTAGGAATGATAGCTAGTAAAACAAAAGACCCCGAATTTAGAAGAGAGCTTATAAACCGTCTATGGAAAGAGATGCAACTTGAACAACCTTCAGAGGTACAAAGTATTATTAATAGTGAGTTGGTAAAGTTTATATTTTGTAATGCAAGAGGCATCAATCTTAGAGAAGAAGATGTAAGCGTAACATTTGAGCGGCCTTCAAAAATACGAGGTATTGCTATAGGGCTAGGGTTTATAATTTGTCATGCAAGAGACATCAATCTTAGAAAAGAAGTTGCAGTTGCACTATGGAATGTAGCTGGGACAAAGGACGTGGCCCTTGAAGCTCTAGGATTTGTCGCTGTGCAAACAACAGACTCTGCCTATAGAAAAAAGCTTCTAGACTATCCATGGGATATGATAGAAATAAATCCTCATGTTATTAGAAACGCACTACGTTTTGCGCTTATCCATACAAATAGCTCCGACCTTACAAGAGAACTTATAAATAAACTGCAGCACCTTGGTGTAAGCTACTATGAAATTTATCGAATGGTTCTCGTCTCAATTTGTCACGAAGAAAATTTTGGTGCTATAGAAATACTAGTAGAACTCTGTGAGGAGAATCCCAGGGAGGGTGGTCGTGTTCTGGCAAAGCTGGCTATGATCTCCGATCCTGATATTCGTGAACCGATTATAAGCGCAATAGGCCGACTAAGCCTAAAAGCACAAGAGATCGTCCTCAGATGTATAACAGAACGTCATGAATTGTTGTGCCTATTGTCAAGTCGTATAAAAATATTATCAGACTTCGGGAAAGAAAGTCCCTATGGTGTTGTTCGTGTCCTGGCATATTGGGCTATGGATGCCTACAATCCTAATACTCGTAAAATAGTGATGGACACAATACAACTAAACGATGCACCACTACAAAAGGCAGCTTTTGATCATATAGTAGCTCTTTTAACTCCAGATAATGTTTCATCGTTCGTTAACATTTTTAAAATATGCCCTAGTGCTTTTGCTATAGAGGCAGTAAAAAAAGTTGCGATAAGAGAAATTGAATGTCTTAGTAATGCTTTTCGTAGCACAGGTCTGCGGGTGCTAACAAAGCTAGTGTTGTGGAGCATGCATCAACAAACAGATGCGAAAATAGCACAGAATGTTCTAATGGCATTAGAAGAAGCTTGTGTTGTAATAAAGTGGAAGTATGAAACATTCGCTGTCGATTGTCAAGAATTGCACCCAAAACACTATTTTGCTCTTATTGAGGTGTTGGGGATTCTGGCCAATAAAACAAAACATGTTGAACTTAAACATGGGATTGAAGACATGTTAGTACAGCTATCTAATGGAGATCACGAAGAGGAGGTTATCAGAATTGCCAGAAATGTATTAGTTAAGATGGCCGAAACAAGGCTCTTACGCATTTTTCCTTCACACCATAAAAAAAGAGCTCTTTCTTATCTTCTGTAAAAGCTCTTAGCCTTTTCACAATTATCATGCCAAGCGCACCTGCTTCCCTTTGTTTTGAATTGGGGAACCGATACAAGTCTTCGAAATGTGCATGATTTTAAGCAAAAAAAATTGTATAGGAAACAGGAAAATGCTACACACTTTTTTCTTTGCTTATAATTGCATCTCTCTTATACAATTTTAGCCTTATATATGCTTGTTAAGAACAACAACTTAAAAGGAAAGGTTTCTAATGAACGATGTAAAAAATCTTTGTAGCAAATATTCTAGTGCATTTATTCCTGTAGGATATGCAATAGGAGGGGTGTTGGCAGGGAAAACAACGGCTATCATGGCCCTATATTCCATTATTCCTCTTATAGCACATGAGAAATGGCGTTATGATTCTTCTTCTTCAAATCAGCTAAAAGTTTTTCTAGAAAGAGGTGCGATATTCGTTGCCTCTACCATTAGTTATAAGGCACTTTGGCATTTGTTTCTTCCCTCTTCTTCCCATAACTTTCCTCGGCAAAAAGCTGGGACGCTTCTTGCTTATGGAGGTTTGCTTTGTGGTGTACGTTTTTTAATGGAGTATAATTCAAGCAAAAACCTTTCACAACAGTGCGAATCAGACGAAGACAGAGATGAAGCAACAGGGGTTTCTTCCCCCGAAGGGAGCCCTTCAGTACAACGACCCGCCGAAGCTCTCCCACAACAAGATGAAGCAGACGAGGAAAGAGATGAAGCAACAGGGGTTTCTTCCCCCGAAGGGAGCCCTTCAGTACAACGACCCGCCGAAGCTCTCCCACAACAAGATGAAGCAGTCGAGGAAAGGGATGAAGCAGCAGGGGTTTCTCCCCCCCCCGAAGGGAGCCCTTCAGTACAACGACCCGCCGAAGCTCTCCCACAACAAGATGAAGCAGTCGAGGAAAGGGATGAAGCAGCAGATGTTTCTTCCCCCTCCGAAGGGAGCCCTTCAGCAAAACGGGGAGAAAAACCCGCCGAAGCTCTCCTACAGTCGGAACAGGCACCTCATCCTAAAGGAGGTAAAAAAGGGTCTCGGAAAAGAGGGGGTTGACCACGCAATTTCCGGAAGGGTATCAGGTAACATGTAGCGGCTTTGTTGTTGACAATCAGTTGTTTGTGTTTGTTTTAGTAAGAATTTCTGTAGCTGTTCAAGTGGTAATAGCGTGGGTTGTCCTTGAATGGCTTATGCAAGAGCTTCCCAAATTTTCCAACAAAACAGGTAACTAGTGTGTAACATCGGTAAGTAAAGGATTATCGTTGAATTTGGGTTGAGAATTTTTTGCAAAAGTAAGACAAAATGTAGTTCCTTCTCCCAATCGGGATGTCACATAGATAGAGCCACGATGTTTTTCAACAATAGTTTTTACTATAGAAAGACCTAAGCCAGCGCCCCCTAGTTTGCGCGCATACGCTTTATTAACCGCATAGAATCGATCAAAGATATAATTCAGATCCTTTTTAGCAATTCCCACCCCTTTATCGATAACTGTTACACATGCTTGCTTTGAAAAAGCTTTTGTTGTAACCGTAATAGATACTGGATCTTGAGAATATTTTACCGCATTTTCAAACAAGTTCATAAGAGCCAACTCTAATAGATCTGGATTTGCAAAAATAGTAACCACTTCCTTATCGTGGAGAGTTTCGATGTGTACATTTGGATGTAGTGTAAGTAAGGTATGGCTACAGCTTTCCACTAATGCTACAAGATCGCACTCTTGTAATCTCATCTCTGAAAGACAATCTAAATCCTCTAAAATGAGCAGGTTTTTCACTAAATTCTCCATTCTTTGGCAGTTACGCATAATGGTTTGTAAAAAATTTTTAAACATGGCATCAGAAACCTTTGGAATATCGCGGATCGTTTCCGCAAATCCCTTGATAATCGTGATAGGTGTGCGAAGTTCGTGAGAGGCATTGGCCACAAAATTTTTTCCCAATAGATCTCTTTGAGATTGTGCAGAACGATCTTGCATGATAAGAACAAATTTTTTTGTCCTCCTCAAGGGTTTAATTGTCACATCAAGTCCCTTTCCCTCCTCTAAGCTTACGCAAAATGGAAGAGGTTGGCCCCAATCTGCGCTCAAATAATCCTTCCAGAGATTTTGATGTTTTTTGAAAAATTCATAGTACGACAAAAACCTGCCGACAGGATCGCCTCCACAATTTTGCGCGGCCTTTATATTGCTCTGAAGAATCTTCCCTCGATCATCAAGAAGAATGACACCCTCTTGTAAAGCATCTAAAATCCCTTTACTTTCTTGAGATTTTCTTACGCATTTGTATATTTGCAAGCTCAATGCAACAAGAGAAGCACAAAAAAGAAACAAAAAAAAGATGTTCATCTCCTAAATCTGTAAGTATCACACATCATAACACAATGGATTTGCAAACATACCTAAGCACTCAATATTCTTCCGTGTCGTTTTTAAGCATGCGCACTCCAAAATAGAGAAATGGGGAGCCTACCAAACAATAGACAAACCAAAAATGACTAGTCCATTCAAGTGTGACGACTCCATCCCTAGAACAGAAGAGAAGAAGCATCCCCAATATAAAAAGATGTGCTCCAACCATAAAAAAGAGAAGGGGAAGAATCGCCCCTTTTTTTGGTGTTTCATTTTTTTTCAACTCTTCTTGCTTTATAAGTTTTTGTTGTCCCCCCTCCTGTTCATAAGGATGAAACAAAGGGTTTCCCTTCGATGGCTCTGTTCTTGTAAAGGAAAGCTCTTCACGTTCATCTGGGACACCAAGACCTTGACGGTTACGAACAGAATAGGGGGGTTTATAGAGCGATGCTAGGCTCTCTTGCAACCTCTTTTCAGAAAAATTCACATCTTGTTTTGCAGATGGAGAGGATGCTTCAAAAGAAGCTGGTAATAAATCAGTTCCACAAAAGGGGCAATATGTTACTTCGCAACTGACATCCGCCTCACAATTCCAACAAATCTTTGTACGATCTACTTGTCTCATTTTTACCACCCATATTTTCCCACATTTAATTTTAACGAATCAGCATAATGAAGGGAAAGAAAAAATATCTTTTATCGAGTGTTTACTTTTTGGTATAGGGAAATGTAGAATGGACATGAGCAAAGATGAGGAGCTTTAAATGAGCAGGGAAAAAAAATTTGATATAGCAGTGGTTGGCGCAGGTCCAGGTGGATATGTCGCCGCAATTAAAGCCGCACAAAAGGGGAAAAAGGTTGCTTTGATTGAAAAAAAAGATGTGGGAGGAGTTTGCTTGAACGTGGGATGTATTCCCTCAAAATCTCTCCTTTCCCACTCTGCTCTCTTAAAAAAAATACAAAGGGCAGACAAATATGGCATAAAGGTAGAAAAGGTCTCTTACGATTATAGCACAATACATGCCCACAAAGAACAAGTAGTGCAAAAGCTGCGTTCTAATTTAATAGGTTTAATTAAATCGAATGGAATTGTGACCTTCAAAGGAAGAGCAAAATTCGAAACACCTAAAAAGCTTAAAATATTAGGGGAGGATAATCTCTGGATACATGCAGAGAACATAATCATAGCTACTGGATCGGAGCCTATCGATATCCCAGCTTTCCCCTGCGACCATCAAAATATATTGAATTCTACTTCTGCATTAGATCTCAAAAAGCTTCCGCAATCTATAGCGATTATTGGTGGTGGGTACATTGGCTGTGAATTTGCCTCGCTTTTTGCAGATTTTGGAGTAAAGGTTACTATTATCGAATCTTTACCTACCATTGTCCAAGGGCAAGAGAAGCAGATTGCAACAGCCCTTACTACGGCTTTTAAGAAGAGTGGGATGGAAATAAAAAGCAACTGTACAGTGCAATCGATTGAGCGCAAAAATACCGGTGTGACACTAACTCTTAACGGAGGAGAAAAGCTCGATGTAGAAAAAGTCTTGGTCTCGGTAGGCAGAAAGCTCAATACAGGAGAACTAGGGCTAGAAAAAATTGGAATAAAAGAAGAAGAAAATGGTGCAATCGCAGTAAATAATAGGATGGAAACCTCTATTAAGGGTGTTTATGCTATTGGAGATATTACTGCAGTTGCCATGCTTGCACATGTTGCATCGCATCAGGGCATTGTAGCAGCAACTAATGCTTCTGGCTTTGAAGCTCACATCCATTACCATGCTATTCCTTCCGTTATCTTCACCCATCCCGAAATTGCATCTGTTGGACTCACATCTGAACAAGCACAAAAAAAGGGCATAGATTTTTCGGTTGGAACATACCCTTTTCAAGCTTTGGGCAAATCAATGGCCGCTCTTGAAACACAAGGTTTTGTGCAAATCTTATCACAAAAAAAAACGGGGGAAATTCTCGGTGCCCATGTCATAGGGGATGAGGCTTCCACTCTTATTGCAGAGATGGCCTTAGCAAAGCACAATGAACTTACTTTAGATTGCATAATGGATACGATTCATGCACATCCCACGCTATCAGAAGCTTGGTTGGAGGCGGCCTTTATAGCCAAAGGTACCCCCCTTCATTTTCCTCCAAAAATGAAAAGGAAATAGCTGTTTTATGCCTCGCAAAGAAAAGGGTACAGGGCATTTCCCCTCTTGGCTACATAGAAGCCTTCCTCTTGGCAACACCCTTGCTAAAACTCGATCCATTCTCGAAAAATACCATCTTCATACCGTTTGCGACGAAGCTAAATGTCCTAACCATTTAAAGTGTTTTTCTAAAAAAACCGCCACATTTCTTGCTCTTGGTAACGAATGTACACGAGCATGTGGATTTTGTAACATTGCCTTTTCAAAAAATCCCAATCCTCCGGCACAAGATGAACCCAAAAGAATGGCATTGTCTGTTGCAGCTTTAGCCCTACGCCATGTAGTAATCACCATGGTTACACGGGATGATTTGCCCGACCAGGGAGCTACCCACATCGGCAAGATTATTGCGGAAATTCGCAAGGAAAATCCAGATGTTTCTGTGGAAGTTTTAACTTCAGACTTTTCTGGGAAAACAGAACTACTAGATATTGTGCTGAATGCGAAACCAGAGATCTTTAATCATAATCTTGAAACTGTACGACGCCTCACCTCTCATATTCGTCATCATGCCACCTATGAACGTTCTCTAGCCCTTCTCTCTTATGCAAATGCACAACACCAAAGCCCTCTTATTAAATCGGGAATTATGGTGGGCCTGGGAGAAACACAAAGAGAGGTAGAAGAGACGATTCAAGATCTGCATCATGCCGGCTGCTCTATTATCACGATTGGCCAATACCTGCAACCAAGTTCAACCAAACTTCGCGTAAAATCGTTTGTACATCCACAACAATTTAAACATTATGAAGAGTATGGGTACTCTCTCGGAGTGCGATCTATGCATTGCGCCCCCTTTGTTCGTTCAAGCTATAATGCAGCGCTGTTAAAATGAAAGCAAACGCAACACAGGTCATCAATGCTATAGATATGGAGATACTCATGCATCGCGACGCCCATTTTGGGGGCAGTTTCGATATTATGATAGAGTATTACCAACAGGATGGAATAGGAAAAATGCCAGATTTTGCTCTAAAAAAAATAAAAAAATTACAACAGATTGAATGGCAAATGGGGCAAAACCTTTCTACGCGTTATCTTTCCTTAAAAGCACAACAGATAGTAAAGAAATCACAACAACTCTATAAAGATCTTAGAGAGGTTTATACAGCAAAAAGGGGGGAGAAAACCCTTACAATATTGCTTAGCGACCTTATTTTATCTGAAAAAGAATATCCCAATAAAGAGATAAGGGCCCTAGTTGCCAAGGGGGAAGAAGCCGTCTCCCCTCTTATTCAGCTCCTCTCTTCCCAGATCTTTTATGATCCTCTCTATCCAGGATATGGACGTACCCCCATCTTTGCTGCTGAATGTCTAGCACAGCTGCAAGATGAACGAGCTATTCCCCCTTTATTTGAAGCATTAGGACAGGATAATTTTTTTGTAGATGAAAAGATCATCGAAGTACTTGCCTCTTTTGGGGACCTATCAAAATCTTTTTTGCTTAACAGATTAAAACAGCACCCGCTGTCTAAGGATAATGAATATGCTGCAATTGCTTTGAGTGGTTTCCCGGAAGACGAAGAAATTGCACTATGTAGCCTTGAAATGCTTGAAAAAGGGCAGGCTTTGAAAAAATCTTATCTTAGCACGTATCTGGTATTTATTTGTGCAAATCTTACGCAAAAAAGTGAAAGAGACCGCTTTATCGCCCTTGCAAAAAGAAGAGATATAGCTGCACATACTTTAGAGATGATGAACATGATCATCAAAAGTTGGAGAAAGGCTTCTTAAAGAGAATGTGGAAGATGTGTTTGTCCTCGAATCGCTCATTATCAGTTGTTTGCTAAGTTTTTCAGGCACTACTTTAAAAAATAAATCCTATTTCTAAA
>Ga0209568_1000519_pt1 | contig 13507 bp, 12 predicted proteins | sample WorMetOlspDAHAB2_FD_187406 | JGI IMG/M metagenome (GOLD analysis project Ga0209568, IMG submission 187406) | Marine gutless worms symbiont microbial communities from Max Planck institute for Marine Microbiology, Germany - Olavius sp. DAHAB.2... ...
TCTGTTGTAACACTTTCCAGAAAGACCAGAAGATTCGAAGTGCAGGAATATCCCTTCCGAAAACCATGCTGAGTATTCCGGATCAAATCATACTTGTCCAGATGCTGAACCATCTCAACACGGAAAACTGCTTCCCTGCACGACTTTACATATTTGGCTCGTAAGGCTGACTGGTCTATAATTGTCAACTTTATGCCTGCTACCCTTTTTTAACAGAGGTGAAACATTGGCAGTTCTCCAGTCTCCAGGAACACATCCGGTATCTAGAGAATTACGGAAAATAATAGTAACAGGAACAGCAATTTCTTCACATAATGCCTTCAATATACGAGGTGACATGTTATCGGCAGCACCGGCAGCCTTATCTTCCTTCAACTTCTGGGGTGAGTGAGTAAGTGAGTAGAGTTTAACGCCCCACTCGACACAATATAGGTCATTTCGGAGGCGGACTTCAACTTCTGGAGTTTGCTTTTGATATTGTCGACAGTCACTGAGATGTCTACCAGCTTGGCATCACACAAGTTGCCCAGAACTGGCATGTCAGTTACAAGTTCTTTTGTGAACACAGATGAGAAGAAATCGTTCAACATTTCAGCTTTAGCTTTCGAATCACTAGTGAGCTCTCCTTGGCTGTCTGCAATGGAACTAACGTTCACATTACTCTTGCTCTTACTCCTGACATACGCGAAGAACGACTTCCTATCCACTTTAATATTGTTAGCCAAGTTAAGCTCAAACTGCCTTTTGGCTTTCTTTACTTCCCGCCTTGCTGCCTTGAATGCTTCGATCACTGCCGGATGAGTGGTGTTTTTATACTTCCGATAAATTTGACGCTTTCGACTTACAACCTTGTGTGCTGTATGGGTCATCCAGAGCGGTTTCTTCTTTTTCATCGATAATATCTTTTCAGGAATAAACTTGTGCTCCAGTTCGAACTTGTCTCTGAACACTCTCCAACCGTCTTCGGCAGACAATTAAGCTCCCCAACTGAGTATACCAATCTACTGCATTCAATTCTCTTTTAATAGCTTCAATGTCAGCCTTTGCATATCAAAAATTCGTCTGGTAGACAGCTTTTGTTTAGTTCTGACCTCTAGCTTATATGCCAATACATTATGGTCACTTCCCTGAAGGGGACCCAAGTCCATCATATCGCTCACAAGGTTTGGTTTATCAGAAATGACCAAATCAAGGATTGCATCACTGGTACAAAAATCTACATGCTGCTCTAGGAAATTATACTCTAAACAATGATAGAAATCATGGCTTCAGACTTGATACTGATATCATCTAACAGTGGAGGCCATTGCAGAAATCTGTAGCTAAAGTCTCCCATAAGAACAAAATGTTTATTCGTACTACCCATTTCTCCAATAACTTCTCGGAGTAAGTCATGATTCCCAGTACTATACACATTAACGGACGGTGTTCGGTAACAGACCCCAACATAAAAACGACACCCTTTTGAGTCAACAAAATGGCATCAGATCTGCTCCGGAAATTGTGTAGCTAATTAAGTATACTGAACTGCATTCAAAGTGCTCCTAACATACACCAGAACACCACCACAATCACGATCAACAGGCCTATCCTGTCTGAATAGATCATAACCATTCAAAGCCAATTCCATACCTGACACATGACACCCAATCCAATTCTCCGTTACCCCTATAATATCAGGATTAATATCGTAGACATATGCTTCAAAAAGGTCAAATTTGTTAACAATACTTCTAGCATTCAAGTATAGACACGCTAATTCGTCCCTGTGGGGCTGAAATTATTATGGTATAAAATGCATAATATATAATTGAGTACATTCACTAAATTTCATGAGTATTTAGGTCTTTAAAAAACGCAGTCGCATTTTTAGTTGTATAATAATTTTTGTTAGTTACATGAAAGTTTATGAAACGGGAGATGCCTACGTCCAAGAAGCCGTGTTTGTTATACTGGATATTTGCCTGGCGTCACGTGCTGTCTGCCATTTTGCATTGGATTATTTTGTGGTGTAAAAATTTGTCGAAAGAGGGTTAAAATTACTTGTTTTTCGACTTTTCGGACAGTTTTACTGTAGAAACGTTGCATAAAGATATTTGTCATGTCAGAGGATGTTCAGAAGACGAGTGAGGGCGCGGAGGCAAATCTAAAGGTTAACATAACAGTGTGATCAGTTTTCAACAACCTGCAGTTCTGTTTTGTGTTTGCAAAACATAGGGCGTATCTGTTATCATACAGCTGGAGAATTGGTTGTAAACACGTCATATGTTTTTGTATTGCATTTTCGTGATGTGTTAATCAATTTGACTGTTGAAAAGTTCGTAGCAGATTTAGCTTCTGTTGTAATTCAGTGTACTTTTTCACTATTTGTAGGAGTCTTATACATGTTATAATTTTGGTTGTTTAACAATATGCACAAGGGTAAACACGCCCGTTGCAGTAAAATTTTGTTTATTTTAGATTTATTTTATCTGTTAACTGTGAAAAGCTGCAGTATTGCACTGTTTCATTTTACAGCAGCTGGAACTGCTGGCAGAGTTAAGTTAGTCAATAAGTTGATGGTATGCGTGCCTGATTAACTTGTGACTGTTCAGTGGCTAGGAGTGTCCACAAGCAAAGTTGGTTGAATGTCTGTCGGGCATCAATGTTTGATCCAAATCCTTGGCGTTTTGGTCTGCGGAGACTTTCTGTGGCGAAAATGTGTTAGACACGGCTCAGCTTTTGCTCTATATTTGATATGTGAGCCGCGTGATTAATGTTACGTGACATGCTCACTTTGATGTTGTCGCAATTGAAATCATTGGATCTGCATAACAATGCAAGCAATTCTTATTTACCATACAAGATGGCTTACTGGACAGTTGCCGACGAACCAGCTTAAATTTAGTCAGGTAGTGGACCGGTCAACTCGCAGACTGGTCAACTTGCCGACCGATTATTTTTAAATCACATGAAAGATTATAATATATTTGTGTACGCTAAACCAAAACTCAACACTAACTAACCTTATTGACTCTTGAAATTGTTCAGTAGTGTAATTTACATAGTGTAATTAACCAAAAAACATATTTATGATGATTATTTACTATAACTTTTAAATCAAATATTTCAGCAAGTTGACTAGTCTGCGAGTTGACCAGTCTGTAACTTGACTGACCACGAATTGGTTTTTTGCACAATTATCCTGTTACTATCAGATATCTGTTTATGTTGGATTTACATCACGTTAAACATGGTAGTTTTTTATCATCATTGAAAACGTTTTAGACGCGGTTCACAAAGAAAGTAATGTAACTGGAATTGGAACTTGTTAGACCATTATGGAGGATAATGGACAGATAATCCCATTAGGCACGTCACACATAATGGTAGCTAATAGACTGCACTGTTTGTGTTTGTAGGAAATTCTTCAAAGAACTGGCTACTCGCATGAAATAACACCAGGGCAGAGAAAGTATGGAGGACCTCCACCAAATTGGGATGGCCCACCTCCAGGCCCTGGTCATGAGGTGATGTGACTTTTACATTAGTGCTTTAATGTTGTTTTGTAGTTGGATTCTTCTGTACTGTAGATTGTTTTGCAGGTGCAAGAGGCTGTATATTTTATATCCGCAACTGTAAAGTGTATTGAGGTGCTTCATTGGAACATGAATTTCATGTCTAATGATATTCATGGTTAGGAGTCGACGGTTGTCAATAGTGTGATTACAGGTAGGATGTCATTTGGATACAGATGCTGAGACATCTGGTCAAGTCCATATGTCTATTTTAAACAGGCCAGCTGTCCTCCCCGTCCCAAATTAAGCACAGATAGCCCTAATTCCGTATTTGGCAATGTGGCATGCACAGGGAAAAGTGTGATCTGTTTTAGTAAACTATTTCCATTACTGGATTTTGACAAGTTTATCACAGCTGTGTGTTTAAACTCAAGTGTATTCCTACTCTCTCATTTTGTGTTATATGCACATTTGTAGCCACGGAAAGAGTAGGCTGTCATTCACCAGTAATCTGTGTGTCCATTGTAAACACTTGGTACACTTTACAAGTCAACCAGTGAAGCTGTCTATGAATGAGAATGGTTTATGCTGTTTATTGGCAGTTTTTTATTGGCATTAGGTCCCACTAAAGACTGTGTTCTGTTTGCGTATGAATTTTAAATGTGGCCTGGCAGTCTAGTGATAGGAGGTCATGGGTTCATCTCTCACCCACTGCTTCCGAACACAACCCTGGAAAAGCCACTTGCATTTGTGCCTCCTTCACAGAGCAGTATAACTTGGTACCAGCCAAAATAGTAGAAATGCTCTTCCGCCAGGAGTGTAACTGTTGGGTGTGATGTTGCACTGTTTATGCAGCAAAGACTGTGCTATATCCACGTACGTGTTTAAAGGAGATGAGATGTGCACCCGCTTATAGGCTTACAATTTAACCATGGCGTCTATACTTTGTGTATCCTAATCTATAGATGTATCACTATTTATAAATTAATGCTGATGTAACTCCCAAAGTCAAGAGGCTGCACACGTCTGTATTGATTGTGTCGGGGCAGGTATTCTGTGGCAAGATACCGAAGGATGTTCTCGAAGACGAGCTGATCCCACTTTTCGAGAACTGTGGGACGATATGGGATCTGCGCTTGATGATGGACCCGGTGACGAAGCAGTGCCGCAGTTTCTGCTTCGTCACGTTCACTGACAAGTCAAGCGTGGAAACGGCAGTGAAACAGGTATGTAGAACCCTCTCCGTATCGCTGCAATCAAAGTATAATTTTCGGAGTCGGGGAGCGGTGAAAAAAATCATCACTGCAGTATGACGGAACGCACGTTCCCCCTATAATTAGAGCTATATGGAGCCCCGGAACAGTGTTTCGGATGCGTGTTCTGTATTGACTTTTATTCGTGTATATGTACCGTAAAGTAGGCAATAATTATTAATTTTGTATTGCAGTATATTTAGTAGTGAATATTTTATGCAGAGAAGGTGCACTGAGGAAAATGTACAGTTCACCATCTGTCGTCAACGTCTGCTCGAAGACTGGAGTGTTGTTAACAAATGCAAGCGATAATTGTTGTTAATCCAATTCGTAACGGTTGTGATTTTAATGGGTTTGTCGACATTTTCAGCTGGATGGTCACCAGATTCGACCTGGCAAAAAACTGAAAGTGAACCCCTCCATCCCGAACAGCCGTCTTTTCGTGGGCAACATCCCGAAGAGCAAGAGTAAAGAAGACATTATGCAAGAATTCTCTAAAGTTGTTGGTGAGTTGACCGTAGCATTGTCTTGTTTTCTGTTATTGTTTGATCATGATACCCATTTGTCGTATTGGTGGTCGTTGTCCAAGAAATCTGTATAGATTTTTTTGAGAGAGAAAACAGCCTCAAAGATTTGAAGTTGTGTTCCTGTCAGATGGCTACATATATCTTCTCTAGTGTTGTATTTGGTTGTCCATTGTCTTTGTTTTTTGTAGTAAATAGTTTCTTCTTCACTGCATCTTGTTGTATAGATTCATGTATTGTTTTTTAGTTGTGTTAGTTTGTTAGTAAATTAGTCACGAGATTGGCTCGGAAAACCACCGGCGTCTTAACTTTGCGTCCAAGAGTTTTCCTCTAAAAATCCTTATTGTAATGGTTTCATTTTGCGTATTCCCAATACGTAATGTCTTCAACTTTTTCACAGATGCTTCATGCAGCGCACCCTTTCGTAGGATCAGTATTTCTGCTCCATCCTTGAAGTCGAGGCTGGTCGTGAAGTGGCGTCGAAACGTATAACGCTCAAAAAGTGCTGGAATTATTTCTGGGCGTGATAAGAAGACTTGAAAAGTTTTGACTTAGTTCGTGAGCCAACCAAACATCTGATGGAAATTGGATTACAAGTTGACATCAACTGCTTAAATGTTTGCTTTTAAAAGAAGATTTGACTGCTGTTATAGTACAGTATGTTAATAGTTTGTTGATCAAGGGTGTTACAGATATGTGATCGTTGCAACAAGATACAGTGTATATATTTTACATTTAGTGATGCTCAAATCACTGTCTGATCTCACACACAACTCCACTTTATGCACGTTTACCTTTTATGACTTGTTGTCTATATCGTTACAGCTGCAGTGATATACTGCAAATGCTAATCTCAGACACTGAATATATAGGTGATTAGTTAGTTAATGAATAATCCCGAAGGCTGCTAGACTGAGAACAAAGTTGCAGCTATCGGGAGGTGTCGGAAATGTTAACAGTATGCACAGCTTCTGTTACAAAGTTCCTGGAATTAACCTCGAATTCTTGAAGTTAAATGCCTAGAATTTTGTTGGGCTGCTGTAGGTAACGGGTGCTGTCATTCCTGTTGTGATCTCTTTTTGATTGGATTTGGTGTTATTCTGTTCTCGGTGTTGGTGGCATGGCTCAGTGGTTAGGACCTCAGTCTTTGGCTGGATGACTTTTCCGAACCTGTGGTTGACAGGTGACCAATTTGTGGGTAAACTGTCCGCTATGTCGGCCTTCCATCCATCCAGAGGCGGTTACATGGATTATGGGGTGGAGACCATCAAATGGCAGACCAGGGCTGTGTGTGGCTGCTTGGTTGTGGGTCTGTGGCTGCGTAGTGCGGGCTTGTCGGCAGCCTATAGGCTGTATGACTGCTCTGTGACACAAAATGCTGCCACAGCTGTGGTATGCAGCTTATGGCGCCATATCAGTATTATATGCATTTGCCTTAGGTCGTATCGAGCAGCTATTGTTTTTTGTTGGTTCAGATGGCCTGCAAGACGTTATTATCTACAACGTTCCGGATGATCCGAAAAAGAAGAACCGCGGGTTTACGTTTCTCGACTTTGACTGTCACAAGACGGCTGCCGCTGCGAAGAAGCGACTGGCGACGTGCCGCGTGTTTGGCTGCGACATCATTGTCGACTGGGCGGACCCGCTTGAGGAACCAGACGAGGAAACGATGGCGAAGGCATGCGACGCACATGTTAAGATTTTTTTGTGCTGGGTCCTCAGGCCCGTGAATTCAAGGCTGTCAGCTACTGAAACGGCCTGGACCGTTTAAACACTGAAAAAGGGTTGCAAGTGTTTTGAGAATCAGAAGGTGTGCCTGTAGAAAGGTTGGATTTAGCTATAGCCAAACGAACGTCCAATGGAAATAGGGTAAAAGTTGACGACAACCTCTACTTTACAGTACGATATTGATAGATTGTGGATCAGTGGAATTGGAATTGGCCTTGAATGCTTAAAGGAAAGATGTTTAAAGTCCAAGCTTGTGTTTGACAATAGTTTAAAGAAATCTGCTACTAATTTGTAGTCTTGACATTCAGTTGTCATCTCAGTAACAAGCATTTTATCAGTCATTTCTGAGATTCTGAAGCATTTTTTGCAGTTTTATTCTCTCTGTAATATGCCAGTGTAATTTTGTATAAAAAAATATTCCCTTGCTTCATTTGTATCTGCTTCATTACGTCCTCGGCGGTTGTGTGGACACTGGTACCCAAGACATTGCATTGCGTTGAATTAAAACAGAGTTGTTATCACCATTGTTAGTTATTGGTTGTTATTGATCGTAATATATTCATATTATTAGTTGTCGTTGGCCGACAGGTGAAAGTGTTATACGTACGCAACCTGAAGACGGAGGTAACGGAAGCGATGCTTCGCACGGCTTTTGAGGCGCATGGCACTGTGGAGAAAGTAAAGAAGGTCAAGGATTACGGCTTTGTACATTTCACTGACCGAGAGTCCGCCCTCGCTGCTCTCGAGGCTCTGAATGGAACGGTAAATTTTCGGACTTGATCGTACGATTTTTGTCCGATTTTCTGCACGGAATTTGGCGTTGGCAACTGTGACAGTATTTTAAATAGTTTCTTTTACAGTTTAATCTTCTGCGGCTTTGTGTTAGGAAACTTTTATTCCTGTCCAATGTCTTCCCGTTTTGTGTGTGTGTCGAGCAACTGTTTCCTGTAAGTAAGTAAGTACAAGTAAGAGGGTTTCTAAAGTTCCATAAAAGGGTGATTCACACTGCGCCAACTAGCTAGTGATGTGAGGACTTTGTTCGACGTGTTGCAGGTGATTGGTGATTCGGAGATGCAGGTGTCTCTGGCCAAGCCTCCGACAGATTCAAAGGTCAAAGAAAAGCGAAAGCTTCAGCACATGCTGCTGCTTGGCCGCGGGTAATTGATATATTGATACGTCTACGAACATACAATGGAACACTCTAGCCTATGTTTTCTTGAAAACATAATTGACATGTTTATGTATCTCGCTGATATCATCCTTTTAACTATGCTCTTAATAATAGTAATAATAATAAATTAATTGTAATCTGTGATTTAAAAACACGGCATAGCCTCATTGTGCTGAAAGTGCTGTTAAACCTCGATCAGTTGACAGCAGAAATGAGAAGTATTCAGATTTTGTTTAGCATGGCCTAGACACTAGACCACACCAAACACGGTGACTGCATTTTCAACCCAGTTCACAGAGTTTATTTTTGCGTTATATTTTCTTGCTGTATTGCTGTGCCATTTTCTTAGCATTAAATCCCGACGCTGAAATGGTGCTCAGTAAAATGATTGGCTTTCACGTAAAAAAGAGCAAAAGTCGCATTTAGTTTAGACGCGGAGTCGGTTATCTCCTTCTTGTTGTTAGGTTGTTAAGTTCATTTTTGAAAAGAAATTTATTTTAATTGTGAATTATTTTTTTTCTGGTGCAGATTCAACCAATATTCTGGTTGGCCAGCAATGCCGGGCCGAATGATGTCACAGCGAGGTGGGATGCGCGGCAGAGCACCACTGCATGCTGGTCGAGGCGGCTACTACGGCGGTATGTCCATATTCTCATTCTTCGAATGCTGTTGCTTTTTAGCCAGTATGTGCTCCACATATCACTTTGAGAGTCCATTTAATGATCAGTATTATACTTCGTGCTTTGTAACATAACATCATACGCACGACAAAGGTATATAACACAGCTGTAGCGGCGTGTTTGTCTCACAGACAGTTCGGGCGTATAGGCGGCAGGCCAAGCCAGCACCCACAGAATTTGACCCGTAACCAGACAACCACACTGAGCCCTGCTCTGCTGTTTGATGGTCTCCACTCCCATATTCCATGCAATCACATGGATTACTACCAATTTACTGACCCTGGACGGATGGAAGGCTGAGTTGGACTGGTTGGTTGACCCACACCGGAAAATTGACCGACAAAGTGGTCACCCGTCAACCATAGATTAGGCATAGGTCAGGGAAAGTCCACCACCAACCAGTAAAAGGTAATATTTAAAATGATAAAAAATCGTCAGATAATGCAAATAGGTGTATAGTACAGACAAGACACATTATGAGATACCATTCTTGACATATTTGGTTTAGTCAGATATACTCTGCCTCTGAAATGACATATTGTGTGTCGCATGGGGCGTTAAACTCTACTCACTCACTTAGTCAGATACTACTCTGCCTGTGGTTCTTTGGGCTGTGGTCCTTCTTCATCTATTTACAGGGCATATACATTTGTTAAGCGAGTCTTTGTACGTACCGTCTTCTTTTCTGGCATGCTCCACTAATAGTGCGTGTCGCCAAAGAGTCTCGTCTCCTAAGCTGGAAATTCCGCTGGTAGCTTGTCACTCGTATGCAGGTGGACAGATGACTTGCGCCAGTGCCAAATTATTATTATTATTATTATTATAAATGAAAAGATTACTAAAGTGATGCTGTCGCGAAAACACTGCAGGGGCACTTTACAATATTATAAGAAGGGATAAATTAGTAAATGTCAGTCAAAACTACATGTATGGACGAATAGAAATGTCTTCAGCTGGTGTCTGAATGGAACGAGGGAGGAAACAGTTCGAACAGATGGTTGTAGACTGTTCCATGCACGCGGTGCAGCGACGGGGAAAGCACGATCAGTCGATCACCTAGGGTAGATCTCTGCACCGACCCTGAATGACATATTGTCTGCCAGGTTTGGAGTCGGGAGTTTCCGTCTACTAGACACACTTGCCTTAGAAAGCTATGCGATCTGTGTCTGCCGCGGTTTGGAATTAGAGTTTTTCTTCTGGGCACTGTTTGCCCATGGCACCTTCATCCGGTGCTACCCTCCTGTCAGTTCCCCGATCCGCACCCCATGGATGCGGGTGGTTGCTGTCGTACCCCATCTGACTTCCACTCGATCTACCGCCACATACGACCACTGTACCTTGCAGTTCACGTTATTTCATTGACATGTTTTGCAGCAATGCCACCTCGCTACATGGACTACTATGGCGGCGGCGGCGGTGGTTACGGATATGGTGGCGGATATGGCTATGATGATTACTACTGTAACTATGGCGGCACCGGTGGTGGATATGATGACTACGGTGGCTATGAAGAATACGATTTCTATTCCCCGATGCCGTACGGCATGGCAGCATCGCGGGGCGGAGGCGGCGGTGGTCGAATGATGTATCAGGTACGGGGTTTAACCGTTTTCACTGTCAAACAAAAGTAGAACCCAACTTTTAACGTTTTTTCTGATTACGACTCGCAAAAATGTTTACATTTTGCCTTGCGTTGGCATTTCACTGTAGAATAGTCTGTCTCTGTTTTTCTCTTAACTTGTAGGATTACATTGCCCACCCAATGCCTTGTTATCATCGTCTGCACTCATACTCATCACACCGGCTGCAGGTTCCGGCATATCGTCTAGCTATCATCGGCCAGTGTTCATTTCCAGTTGCCGCATCCATCCTCTGGAACAGCCTGCCTCCTGATTTCAGTCACTAACCCCCCTGACCGATTTCTGCCACAAGCTAAAGACATACTGATTCCACCAATCATTCCCAGACATTTTGCTGCAACTATCCACACATTGACACATTGACTTCGCTTTCGTGAACTTCGTAATGACACCTGTTGCTCTAGCCACTTTAAAAATTCTGATTTGATTTATTAGTATGTACCATCTCTATCGCTGATGTCAACCTGTGAAGCAAACTATCACTATGGTTTTGCGTAGGTGAATAAATCAGGAAATTGGTCTATTCTGCTGCGAACATTTTGCGCGCAGGGTCGCGGTCGTGCCGACTTCATGTACCACCAGTTTCCGTCGGTCGGCGGCGGCGGCGTCATGCCTCGCGGCCGGGGTCAGAGGTCATTTGGAGCCGGAGTTGGTGCATCGGGTGCTCGGGGCGCGAAACGAAAGGCGATGGCGTCGAGCGGCGAAGTGACATCGATGGTGGACAGCACGAAGAAGACGAACCCGATGGACTCGTGGACCAGTCCGCCCATCGCGCAGCAGCCGCTGAGCAACCAGATGCTGAACCTGATGGACGGCGTCGGCATGGGAGACGGCGACTGGTACCACGACACGTACCCGGGCGACATCGCGTATAACAGTGGCCAGCACTGGTGAACTGGACTGCAGCAGCGTCGTCGGCGCCCGCTCTCTCTCTCGCGCGATCTGTATCTGTCCGTGCGCCGGCCGTCTCCTGTTCATCGGCACTGTAGCCGAGACTGACTGCCTGCCTGCCGGGCGCCGCCGCCCGACGAAAAATTCAGTAGAAGCAGCTTATTATTACCGGAGCACTTTTTGATGTACTACTCTTACTACCACGTTTCGATTGTTCTTAAGCCTTCATTGTTTCGATGTTCGAAAAACGGATTCGGTTCTTAGCCCATAGGAGGGTCGGTGAGTGTATTGGAGAGCGGCTTGTCCGCTGGCGAGTTCGCAGATGATTTCAGTTTTTTTTTTCGTTTTGGGAAATTTTCAGGCGGGCCGTGCTGTCGCCGTGGAGGAAAAGTCGGTGCTGAATTCGGCGACGACCGCTGTGTCGTGTGGAAAACGCGGCGACAGATTCGATGGATGGATGGCTTATACGTCGGGGAGTATGAATTGACGCGTGTTAACGACTTTTTTTGAATCTTTTTGTTAAACAGTTACGAATGTAGTTAGATTTGGTGGCGAGAGAGAGGCTGCATGTTTCTAAGTGGTAGGTTGCCATTTTTTCGTTGAGTCGGGGCAATGAACTGACGTTGCAGGTGTTTGCATTCGGGAGATGCTGAAGCCGTCTTTTTAGTTGTAATTTTAAACCTGTTGATGATTTAATAAAATTGTAATCACTCTGCTGTATAGCGGTTTTATTTATTTTTTGCTTAAATGTGCAGTACAATACGGCCAGCCCGCTTTGGAAACCAGCAACAAAATTTATAACCTATTTGTTTATTTATTAGTATAGTAAATTGTACGCTGAAACACACAATAAAGACTGAAGATTGAAAACGCACATTACAACCCGTGACTTTTATTTGCCAGTAAACAGTCTAATCCAACCGTGAGTAGTTGCTTAACGGCACATCAGCACAAAGTAGGCTATTTAGTGCCATTGCAAGTAAGATCTTACAAATGTGTACTAGTACTCTTATAAAAAAATAATCCAACCGTGAATACCACTCCGTGTTTAATTAAATGTGAAATATCTGTGAATATAGTGTTACCCGAATATAAGGCTTATTATACAAGGATCAACTGAAATACAAATGATAAATAAAAAATAAAATTCAGCATTCTATCGAGAACTTTTTTCTTCGACTTTGGTGCGCGTTATATGGTACATTGAAGAATTTTATTCAATAGCCTTTGTTTCTGTTGTTACCTCCCCTTTATTCGTAAAACACCGTGTGAACCACTATTTATTATGAACGTAAAATCGTCCACTGGGCGATACTTAAATAGTAATTTTCTATTGCGTCCATTGACCGTAGAAAACTCGATGCTGACGTGCCACGCACCAGAGCTGTGCGCCGACGAACTGGTGGTCGGCGGCGGCGTTGGGTGGTCTTATGATGACCGGCGGCGCGCCGCGCATTTTTCATCAGCAGCGGCGGCGTGGCTTTATTGTTGGCGGCGAACTTTACAGTCTTAGTGAGTTAATTGTTCATTGCCTAATTTCTGGAGGCTCATATAAATGCAATGTTGAGTGTTGAGGGGACGCTGATGTAGCGCGGCAGTAGAAAACGCGGGACTGGAAAATGCAGCACTGGAAAATGTGGGGAAAAATATGGCAGTCGTTGAATGGCTAAACTAACGAACCCGAAAAAGCAGTCCAGCCAAGCCTGTTGTGTCGCTCAATTCGTGATACCAGTAGCTGAATAACTACAGTGTGTACCAGGAAAGTTATATGAGGCGTTAATGACGCTCTGCGGTTTATTTGTAACGCGAACACTGTGAAAATGTCGTTATTATTATTATTATTATTATTATTATTATTATTAGTGTAGTAGTTAAACTGATGACATAATGACATTGGTGACGAAGTGCAGAAATGATAGTTTTAGGCTTACAGGGACCAGAAGTATATGTCATATGGTTTTTTTAAACGCTGAATTCAGTAACACGTGTCGGTTTCGGGTTTTCAAATGTCACTTTTCGACTGTCTCGCATTTCCATCCCCACGTTTTCAGTCACCCCAGTGTTGACACGGACGAACAGAGTACTGGAAGTTGCCCGCATTTATACCAAACATTCAAAATGTT
>Ga0209568_1000520_pt1 | contig 13506 bp, 9 predicted proteins | sample WorMetOlspDAHAB2_FD_187406 | JGI IMG/M metagenome (GOLD analysis project Ga0209568, IMG submission 187406) | Marine gutless worms symbiont microbial communities from Max Planck institute for Marine Microbiology, Germany - Olavius sp. DAHAB.2... ...
CGTAAGTCATCAGTTTAGTCCAGCCTCCCGCTATCACCATTACGTCATACCCGAACATACCGACTGCATACAATCATCGACGCGCGGTCATATTCGGTGTACTGATCACGAATGACAAACAGGCATCGTGTAACACAAAGCGTGTGAAAGCACGATTAAAAAGCTTGAAATTGTTAAACTGTTGTTTACAGGTGGGCATCTTAACAAAAAATACGCGCTACAAAATTGTGATAATCAGAACTTTAGAGTGAAATATGAATTGTGGCTATAATGGTCATAATGATATGATATGATATGATATTTATTCATTTGCTCATGGCACAACACTAGTATGCTTATAATACGTACGTTATAATGGTTGGGAGGATTTTGTAGAAAAAGAGGGAAAGAGAACTTGCACAATGTTTGACTGAATGAAAGAATGTGGTTCAGTCGTAAACGTGAGAAAGAAAACATTTTATTGACGAAGAGCACTTGTGGGAACAGATTGAACAGTTCGTGGTGCTTTTGTTCACAATGGTTAAGCTTCCGCTCATTCAAAAATGGGACGTTTTATCTCTGTTTGCGGACGAATTTCGGGTATACATGGGGAGACAGTGACGTCATTTTATCCGCAATAGTTATCGACGCCATCTTGTACGGGCAGCGTGTGGCTGAACTTAAAGTGTGCCCGCCGATTAGAATTTCACCAGTCGAAATGCACGGCCTGCAAACGCTTTGGCATATTTTTCTCTCTCGAGGTTATTGCATCTTTCAATTAGAGCTACTCATGCTGTTCCTGTCTATATGATGGTTATAATTTTCGCAAGACAGAACATTTTGAGCTGAAATGCTTTTTGTTAAAAAGGTGAATTCTGTAGCCAAATGGGCCAGGAAAACGCTAGAAAAGGCCACCAAGTCGTGAGATAGCGATCACTTCGAGCAACTGTAACTTTTCACTTTGTTTTTGTAGGCAACTCCAGATTACAAATACATACACCACGTGTGATTTAAGTACTCGGTCCACGGTATACTGTAATGATACAAGTATGAAAATGACATGAAAATGAATGATTCACAATCGAATAGTACGAATACCACGAATTCGCAAATGTAATTTCGAGGCCGCATTAATTACTATAGCCTTAGTCATAATTATGAACATTTTTATTCGCCAGAAGCAGTACAGAGAAAAAGATACTAATAGTAAAAATACTAATTAGTACCAAGTAAAAGAACAACTGAAAAAAAACGCTATAGATAAAAATAATTATGGACCTATGACGTAACTTTTGGTCTGTAAAATGATCGGAAATGCTTATGTTACAGTTGCATCCTACACTATAATGTTTATCTACTGCAGGAGCTGGCTGTTGTAGTTCGTAAACTAGTAGTTTGGGCTGTTAAGCGAGTGAGTGAGTGAGTGAGTAGAGTTTAACGCCCCACTCGACACAATATAGGTCATTTCGGATTGGGCTGTTAAGCCTACTAACATTAAAACGGTCGATCACTGAGAGCAGCACTGCCGACGACCGTCTTACATTAGGCCTACATTGCAAAATTTGTTTGCCTGTAGTTTTCAGACAAACAGAACGACCATGCATTACAATTTCAGCTGGCGGTGAGACAAAAGAAAGACAAAACGACTGATGAAACCACATTTATGCTGGGGCGATGTGAAAAGCTTCGCGAAACGAATGTGTGTTTTGAGTGATGACCGGAATGAGAGGTACTAGCTGATCTCTGGCGGCGGAGACTTTCAATTTGCGGGACCACACAACTTCCGAACTGCATGTTGATGTCCGCTGGACGACAACCGCTCCTGCAGATGACGATTGCAGTCTGACTCGTTACACGTACCAGAAGACGTATGATTGCCAGCAGCGGACTGATGCTCGTTAATCACGGTCTTGCGCAATGGAAACGGGTGTATCGAATTGATATGGAGGAGCGATAAAACGCTCATGTTTATGTACAACTCTGTATAGGCTTCGTCAGTGGCGGCTCATGGACCCCGACTATTCTTAGCAGGCGTGAAAGTGCAAAACGTGAATGTGAGCGAGAGAGAGAGAGAGAGAGCACGCACGGTGGTGTCTGCTTGCCGTGGTGCGACCGCTTGGCTTAGCAGAACGCTCGCAATGGGTTGCAGAGGCTGGCAGCTTCGCCGCCTCGCCTTCAATAACGCCTCGTCTTCTAGCGTTCGGTGCTTACCTTTCCTTCTGTCTTTCTGTCTGTCCGTAATCTCTTCAGCGTGTCGCACACGTGCTCAGTTCGGTGCAAGTGCACAGAGGTGTGGGCACTGCTGGAAAATGGTTACAATTCTGGACGTTTCCTGTCGTGTATTTTCGTGATCCCCCCCCCCGAAAAATTTCAAGACCCGATGCGGAAAGTTTTATCGAACGATTATAAAGCGTATAGTTAATTTATTATATTCCATAGGCTACAAATTGGCAGTCGCAGGTGACAAAATATGCGAACACTATAACACTGGGCCCACGTTTCACGCTTTTCACTAATTCGGCATAGCAGTTACACACTAAATTTTAACATTTTTTCTGAAAAGTTTCATTTGAATTTTGAATGATATTTCGTAAACCTAAGTTTCGCGAACTATTCCAGTCTCCAGGACTAATGGCTATTAACACCTACAATTAAGAAAACAATAGTAGATATCAATTTACACATTATAGTCTACGCAGTTCTCAAACTGTAGTACTTATAGTAACTATAACTGTATTAACTAATATGATTTCCATAATAAATACAGCATCTGGTCATTCAGTATCTTGGTCCACTGTAATTAGATATCTTATTGTTTTCATAACCCAATTTCGAAAATTTAAATGCGTCTTAGATCATGCGAAACGTTCTTTTTACAGAGAAGCCAATAAAATTATGGGGAAAATAGGCAGAATATGGTCCGAAGAGTTCACCTTACAACTCATAAACAGCAAATGCATCCCAGTTCTGTTGTACGGCCTTGAAGCATGTCCCCTAAACAAAACCCAGACCCAGTCATTAAATTTTGTTATTAACCGACTAGTTATGAAACTATTAACACATCTGATATAACTTTTGTGAAACAGTGTCAAGAGCAATTCAATGTCACATTGCCCAGCGTCGCACTCGAACGTCGCGGTACGAAATTTATGCATAAACTTTGTTGCGTTGACTTCTTCACGTGATCAGGCCGTAGTATACGTTCGTTACACTAGTATTGACATTGCATTGCCATTATAATTTTTTTTGCTTTTTGTTCCATTACTATTTTTGTTGTATGTTGCTACCATATGCGGCGAATAAAGATTTTCATACTTTAGTCATGTTTTTAAAAGTTTTTAGTCACCTAATAATGGGAATTAAACATTTCGTAAAATATTCGAGACGGATTGTCTTGAAATATTTCAAAATTTTCATTATTTAGAAAATATTCCCAAGAGATATATTGCATCGTTGCAGCTGGGACGGTGTTAACGAAGGGAGATTTAACCGATTTTCTAGCCATGGCCTCCGAATGTCTGATGATAACTAACTCACTTTGAGTACTGCGAGGACGATCTTGGCTTTTCCGGCCTGTACAGCCACCGTCGTAATAGTCGTAGTGGGTGCCAGTGGTTCTCCCACGTCCATCGCCACCTCTCCGACGCCGCCGTTGACAACGGCCGGCCCGTCCACCACGGGACCGTCCTCGGTCACCGCTCTCCGACTCATCGCCTATGCCCACCCGTAGCAGTCGGGCCGACGACGACTTCCGGTTCGCGATGCAGGCTGCGGTATTTCCGGTTCCGGTTTTATCGACCGGGATTTCTGCAAGCGAGCGCGACGGTGACGATGCGAAAAGGCGGACAGCCGCCGCGGCGAACTAACGTTGTCCGGTCGACCAACTGGCGATGTGAGTTTCCCGGCCCGCCTGCCTTCGTTCCACGCCCCCCTCTTCCTGCAGCCCTCTCCCCCGTCCGGTGCCGCTCAGGCGCCCGCCAGGGATTCCCAACACCGTGTTGTATATATAGACGCACGCGTGTGGCGCCGCCACGCGACCGAATCTCGCAATTCGCCGTCGATCATTCAATTCATGTTGGAGAAATTCGCGACTCGTCGTCGGCGGCGGCGGCATTTATTTTGATGCGAGGGGTAGATGGGTGGTTTCGGCTGCTGTTGGTAGCGAGCTGTCGCGGATCACCGATCACGAGCTGAGGCCTTTAGTGGGCCCACTGCTTAACCCGCAAGTGTCATACTCCATCTAACGAACAAACAGGTGTTTGTTTGTCCGTCTGCCCGTTCGATGGAGTTTGACACTAACCACACAAAGGTATGCGCTTGCGTATAAGGAGAGTGAGAATGACAACGGAAAGCAGTATAAATACGTGTAGATGACAACTAGCCAACGAAACGCTAAATGAATACTGACCCTTACACTACTAGGCTGCTACTAAACAGACCGCAATGGTAAGCATTCGACTGAATATAGTCACATGTCCTATGTATGTATCCCCTAGAAATGCAGCGTCATTGCACAGTCTTTACTACTTTCCGCTATCACTGTCACTCTCTCGTATTTGTCTCGGAACAAGGCCGAGGTGAACGCGAGTGCATGAGTGTTGTGAGCAGTCTTTGTCCCGTTTCTTTTAGGTAGATGGGTGGACTATTGGCCAGCGCTTTCAGTCGGGTAAAATGATAATATTGTTTCAGCATCATCCATCGACTCGTTCCGTCGTCGACTGAAAACTTTTCTGTTTCAGCGATCCTTCTCCTGCTAGCACTTAAGTGACTTTCAGTAGTCTTTGTTGGTCAGACACAATAACAGATATTCATTTGTTGACAATGTTTGTTACTATTCATGATTATATACACTCTTTAAATCGATTGCATGAATGCCCAGCAGGACGCGCCTTACCGCAGTAACAAGCATTCATTGGATATAGGACTGTGTAGGTACATTGTAGGCTTGCTGTATATTTTTGGAGGGGGTCAAAATAAACTAGCTATTCTTCTTCGACCAATCGTAACCGTGACCATGACCCTGAATCGAACATAACGGTACGCAGACCTTGCTGCAACAGTGGAAAAATGGAATCCACAGAAAGTAAGACTTTTCTGCCGATTCTGGGTTTTTTCTGGCCTTTTTACCACCAAGTAATCGGTCACCGGAGCGATAAAGTGTTATTATTTTTAGATATGTATACGAAAGACTTTAAAAATTCAGATATACAAAATATGGTAGGCTACAGGTGATCAGGGCGCGTAGTCAGGGGCCGGCAATCTGCCATATCACAAGACTATCGTTGAAGCGCTGCAGTTACAGGCTGATATAATGTGATATTCTCTGTCCCGGTTTGCACAGAGTTTGCGGACACCTGCTGCAGATGGAAGCAAAATGTCGTCTTTGAAACGCGGGCATCCATTTTCTGCGGCAAATTCGTAGCGTTAAGATCACGAAATCACTCAATACTAATTTCTGAAGTGTTGCATTAGCCAATTATTTTTTTCGAGTATTTTAGAGTTGACGCACGCACGAAGATGACTAGGTTAGACCTAAATAAAACTAGATCATTTAATATGACATATTGAATTTATGATATTATAAAATCAAACATAGGCCCTCTTCTCTTACAGTATACGAACTCTTTAGGCCTCTTGATCTTGACCTTTTGATCATTATATCAATTTAAATTTATTTATCATGCCAATTTGTAACAACACATGTATGCTCCGCACGTATAATGCAGTCAATGCATAAACTCTGGCTTAAACAGATGGGAGTCCGTAAGGGCGTTTATTATAGGCTTAGGCAGGTTAGACCTGCACCACATCTTCACGCTAAGACGTCTGAATTTTTACCTCAGTCATAATGGATCACAATATTTAAGCAATATTTTATGTTCTATAGTGTTCGATCAAACTGATCGGACTGAGCTTACTGTCCGTATGCATCGGGCAGAATAAGCCCACTATTATTCGACGCATATATGAGGATGTTGAACTGATTTAGCTTTTAGTTTTTATACGTCTGTGTGTTTTTTATGTGTTTTTAATATCTTGATCACATAATATTTGCCTATTCATGTTTCTCGAGTGTATGTGCCGGTATGAATGTGTCTGTCCTTCTGTCTGTCCTGTCTACTGTTTTTGCGAATAAATGTGTTCATTAACATACATATACAAGAAAACCAAATCGAATCAAGACACAAAAACACAAGACATAAAGAAACTAAAATACAGTTTTACAGGCTCAACATGATGCTGAAATGCATCCAGCAAGCATCTTTCACTATCACATTGTTCTCTTGTGTTACTTCAGGCAGTGGATCTTACGGCCTCTCGGAAAACCTGGCAGTATATCACGTACAACTGTGTACTGTGTTGTTTTCAGAAGTTTGTCAGAAGTTCAGAACCGTGGTTGTGGCCAAAAACCGTCGGTACTTGGGTGGTCCATAGCCGTTTGACGAAGCCAGAGCCGTCTTCAGCTGCTCGACGCGGCCTCCTTGTTGATCAATAGTCATAAATCATAAATCCTCCCCAGCTACAACTGCAGTCACTTCACTTTAACCTTTAAGAACCACAGCTGACAGAACGCAACTGACAAAGTTAGTAGTTACATCGTTGCAAATTAATACATATCTTTAAACCATCAATACATCAATCAGTGATTTTTTGAAGTGGCCTAAGTGACCATAAAATCACTACAAGGTCAACTAAAGTGCTATAGACCGAAAGATTGTTGTAGTAAAAATGTTTTCAAGTGACGGCTGAAGGAATGCAACGTGGGAGCTGAGACGATGTGTTCCGGTAGACAGTTCCAGATTTGAGCGGCAGCAACCGAAAAAGCTCGGCAACCGACGGTGGACAGTCTAACTGAAGGCACAACCAGCCGGTTGGTTCCAGCAGAACGCAATGCCCGTCGACCAGGGACATCAGCAATAGTATCAAAATACAGAGGGCCCCCGCCCCGAAAAGAAAACAGTCCGCTGGCCTGCGAACGTGCCCAACGTGATGAGACGACTTTGAGCAAAGTTCTAAGACTGCTGACACCCCCGAGCCGTGCCAGCGTGGACTCGTCCGCCGAGAAGTAGACTCCCCGCTGCGGTCTGACGTGGCGCGGCGGCGCACCTGTGCCTGCCGAACGCTGGCATGTGCTGACTTACAGTGGCTGTGGTCACGTGACATCCGGCCAAGTGCCCCGGCCGGCCGGAAGCCAAATTTGGAACGCGCTCTAAAGCAGATATAGAGCCGAGCACGGCTGGGCAAGACTGCCGCAATCCCTGGCAGCCAGCCTCCGGAGCCCGTCAGCCGATCGAAGCCGGGATGAGGATGCTATGCATGCGCCCCCTCCGTGTAGCTGGCTGGCTCGCTGCCTCCCAGTGAGTTTTGTGAATGTCACTGATGCCGTTACTACAATTTCCTGTCGATGAATGTACTGTTTCAGTAGCCGCCATGACGCCCACGTTCGCCTCACTAAAACTATTGCTTACGTCGGTGGAAGTCCAACTCATTAATTGCTTTCTTTTACTTCATTTATTTAGTTTTACAAAATCGTACACTAGCCTAGTCAGCAGTGTTGTTACTATTGAAATAGTCAATAGTATTTAAATACTATTTAAATAGTTTGAAAGTATTTAACCGACTACTTAAATTATTTTACGGTTTTCGGTATTTAAATAGTATTTACCAATAGTTGCGGCTTATTTACTATTAAAAAACTAAATAGTAGATCACTTTCACTTTTGTAGTACGGCATGGAGCCATCATTTTGAGCAAACACAGAAATCGCCTTGCTGATGACATATTTGAAAAGCTTTTGCTTCTGAAATTAATACTGAATTTTGGTAATTTGGTAAATTGGTCGTTGACTGATTACTGACAGTGATAGGCTAATGATGCAGCGATGTACTGGGTCATGACAATTTGAGTGACGATTACTTCTGTATTTCAAAACATTTAAATACTATCGAAATACTATTGAAATAATCAAGTGCCACTGACTATTGAAATACTATTTTAAATAGTGCAAATTCCAGATAGTATTTCAATAGTATGGTTAACAATTGGTTCCAACACTGACAGGCCACGAATCGAGGCGCGAAGCTCCGAGCCGTGGGGAGGGTCTGGAGAGGGCTGTCGCCCTCTCCAGGATGGGGGCCCGGGGGTATTACCCCCGGTAATTTTTTTTCAATTTGAGACGCAATTTGGTGCAATCTGGTGCATTTTTGTGATATCGAACTTAATTCTCATTTGGGATCATATTTTTATCACAAGGAAGCATATGTACCAAATCAGTATTATCAGTGGAACTAGATGGCTATGTCCACGAAGAACATGTTTCACAAAACCAACTGTCAAACTGTCAGTAGCATCAGAAATAGCAGTACACTTGCAAAGAACACACTTAGGAAGACCATGTATCTCACAAGCTGAGATTCCATTCGAACTAAGCGTACTCATAGAGTAACAAGTGATACAAACAAGAAAGAAAACAAAACGAAACAAAGCGGATAAACAGTTAAAGATCTACAGATTCTTTCCAACTACGACCAAGTCACCAGTGCTATAGAGTGAGGTAAATGAGTCTTGCAGCCGACATCAAAAGCTGCGTGATGCCCTTTAGCAAGAAAACTCTTCACGTACTGCAATGGCTGGAACTGCTCCAGAGGTGGCCCTAAGTATTTTCAAAAACAAAAGACTTGGTCGAACTTGGTCGATATCAAGTTGGCGCTGTCGACACTTGTTTCGTTAGGCCAACTTTTACGCTTTGAACCACGGCAGTGAAATTTCTCGGCCCGTGATCTAGGAAAGGCACTTCCACGTGCCGTGGAAGTGCCGGTACGGTTTCGGGCCTTTGCCAGAAGGGCCCGTACGCAGTACCGGACAGTACCGGCGCACTGAACACTGATAGTCAGTAAATCAATCGATCTGCACGTGTGACATTGTGGTTTGTGAACACCGTGAGTATTAGGGACAGTGACACGACGCGACAAACATATCTTCCCGTGCTCTTTGAGCGATTATCAAGCAATTTGAATTTATGGTTGCGAAAACACAACGAACCAGGGGCGGACGAAGCCCCCTGTGAAACCTGGCACTTGCCAGGTGGGCCGATTGGTCCGCCGGCCAGGTGGGCCGCCACGCCAAATGTTGAAGAAGGGCGTGGAACGGATAAGGGGGCTCAGGATAGCTAGGGAGGGAGAGCTTTACTCAGGTAAATTATTTTGCAGGAGCTCCAGAGTTTCTAGTTACGTTACACTCAAATGTGATAAAAATAATCTTGCATCGTCGACTTTTACTAGGATTTCACGATATTTCGGCAGTCGCTTACTTTTTGGGCCACCCCGCGCACACGGTGGCAATTGCAGCTAAAATGGGCGGAGTTTCGTTTCGTGGTTTGCGACCAGCACAAAGCTTTCAGTCACATCACAGCCGGCTATCAATAACTGCGGCGGCGGTTCTGCGGGGGTCACGTGATCAACAGGTGCCCGATGTCTGGCGTCGTCGTCATGGCAACGACGTGACAACAGATTTCCGGTGGCTATATCGAACAGCGCCGACGTCAGGTCTACGACGACCGCGAGACGACCGTCCGATGAAGCGCTCAGAGATGACGGCGACAGTGATGATGATGTTCTCTTCACCAGCCGGTGACGGTGTTCACAGCGCAACTTTCTGTCCACGTCGGCGGCAATACCTGAACGCACGGACACAAAGTGGTGGTTCGGATTCCAGTTGGGCTGAGGTACAACGACAACGGAGAGTAGTGAAAACGGTGCAACAACATTGTCTCGTATGAATTTCTTTGGATACGTAGGACTTGTGACTATAGGCCTATTAATTAGTGGAATGCTTACTACTGCATGCTGTTTAATAGTAGGGTTAGCGTTTGGGTTAGGGTTAGGATTAGATTCAGTGTCTGGTTGGTTAGTGGTTATTGCACCATTCTTTTGCAACTTTCCGTTGTGATTATCGTTATTATTATTATAACCGTACAAAACTTACGTTATGAACAGACAAAATACAAACTGCATAATAGTGCAGAAACTGCATAATAGTGCAGTGCGTAAATGCTTCAGAGCAACTGTGCAAAGTGCTGAAATTACTGCATTAATCTCAGATACCTCACATGAACATGAAACAATCAATGTCCGCCTGACTCCCCCCCCTCGCAAAACTAACAACATACTAAATGCGTAAATGAAACCTGTCGTCGGCTCTGAGTTTGTTTCTTCTTCGGAGAGGCGCAGAATTGCTACCGTTGACTCAGTGGCGACGCAAACGCTCCATGCGTCATGCTGACAGTGGACGACAGACTCATACACGTAGAAGCAAGTTAAGTCTTCCGCAAGCCACACCGTCTCCAGGTTATCCGTCTTACACACTGCGATAACCGCTGGAACCCACGTTGATGATGATGATGATGATGATGATGATGATAAGAGGGCGGTGTCTGTGACGCTGGACAAACCGACTACCAAAAGTGCGCTTTCTTCGCACAGCGAGAGGCACGTGACGCCGTAACCGCAAGCCGGCTCTGACGTCATCGGCGACGTCAGCTGGCGGTCGGTGCGCGAGCACGTGAACGCCAGCTTGGCGTCCGATTGGTCGTCGAGCCACAGCGTCAGTGGCCACCTTTTGACGGTGCCGCGGGTCCGTCGAGACAGTTTTCCAGACCGCTTTCCAGACGCCGTCGGCGCGACGAAATCGAACGCTGAATAGCAGGATCCGGTGAAAACACACTGTTGGTCGAGACTTAGCGCCAGAGCCGACACCGGGTTTGGCTCGTTGATGGACAGCTGCGACCTCTGTTTGACCTTCACCCTGTCTCTCCGAACAGTTATTCGCCAGGCCGCCACGTGGCCGGAGCAAGTACCGGCCAGTATCAGCAAACCGGAGCTCCTTCTGTCGGAAGACTTGGAGCTGTCCGTGAAGCAGTCCATCGACCGAACGGGTGAGCTGCAATCCATCGAAGCAAGTTCAGTTCCATCTCCTTTCCACACCTTCACGCTACCATCCATTGATGACGTCACTACGTGGGAATTACCCACCAGCCGGCTGCTCGTGATTGGTCGACTGTGGCCGGATATGGCCACCACAGCAGGGGCGCTGTCCAGTTCATGTCCCAATTCACGGACGGTGTGACCTTCTTCGCCAGCGTCGACACCGTCGGTGCTTGGGGCTGGTGCCGGTGACGTCTCCGATGTCGGGGTCATTTCCTTGTTTTTGCCGCAGTTGACAACCACCGACGTAAGGCTGACGTCACTTCCGGTTACGTCATTTTCGGTCCTGGAACCTGAAGCGTCGTCCGGTGACGTAGGCGACTGTGTGAATTCGTCGCTGTGCCGAGAGTGTCGGCGCGTGTCGGCACACTTGTCGCCCGAGTCGTCGCCAAGCCAGCAAAGCTGGGCGTACGGCTCAAGTGCCGGTTCACTGTGCCGACATAGTCGTGCCGTTTGTTGAGGTTTCGCGTCCTCGTTCGTCGTATCAAACAGCATATCTGGTATACATAAACAATAAGTAATTAAGTAAGTAAGTAAATGCCAAAGTATACTGATAATCGGGGCGCAAAAACACTTACGTGAGCGCAACTTTCAACGGTTGCATGTACACTGCAGTCTTCTGTGCATTAACGGGTTGCAATACAGTCGACACAAACATTTACCATAATCATTGCCGGCGTACAACAAACCCCGGGTCTGTTTATAACAGTCATGATAGGCTTGTCTAGTTGGTGTAGTACAGACGGCGTTGAAAGCAACTTATACTTAACGCATATGATATTATTCGGTCGTGCTTTGCTCTGTGTAGCTCATCGAAGTTGAAACTTCAAAAGAAAGCATGTCAATCACGGCTTGTACGGTAGAACAATCTGTTGTATAAGCCATGGGCCTTGTCAATGGGAGAGGGCGATTTTCGACCCTCCACAGCTCCGAGACCCCTCGACCGATTTTCATAAAACTTGAAATTTCCCGGACACGAACCCGCATGCAAAATTTCAGGGGGCTATGTCGACGTGGGTGGTCTGGGCAAATAGCCAGTTTGACGCATGAAATTTATACATATACTACACTGAGTAAGCCAGTGCATAGTCCGGGAATGATTAAACACACTTTCAGCAAGATAGCTGTTCATAAGGTTCGTGAGTGGCAGCGTCAGAATTTTTTTTTCTACGGGGAGGGAGCTAAGTCCGTTTCCTTCCTTTTTCCTCCCTCCATTAAATCCAGCTAGGGGATCTGGGGGAGCACTGGAAGCTCCACCACCGGACTCTGGGGTGGAGCTCTAGAAGAAATCGATTCTGATGCATTTTAGCTTTAAAATATTACATCTGATAAGAGCAATATTCATTTTAGTTCTTAAAATTCTGGAGCGGTTGGAGCAAAAACTGGGAGAGGGGGCTTGAGCCCCTTAGCGCTATAGCTAGCGCCGCCACCGCTTGTGAAGTAAGTTGGTTATGGTAGTCGTGAATTATGCTTTCACAATACAATCCATAGTGTGTCGCATAAGACGAGACGAAAATTAACGAATAGACTGGGAGTAAGCCAGTATGTCAGCAGGTCGGATAGCAGGGCACACTGCTACTCGCCATTTCGTCCCCAGCGGTGGCCGAAACCATAGCCAGTACTCGTTATAGCTACCCACAGAGGCTGAGTGGGCCTGAGTGGCCTGGATAAATACCAGGATGGTAGACCCGCCAAATGTCATCAATCCCAGTACTAGCCGGGCTCGACGTAGCTTAACTTTGTTGATGTGACCAACGCCTTGTTTACTACTATACGCCGAACCAACCGCAGACCGTGTTTTGATGTTTTAATGTACTCAATGTCACAGTAACTGCCTACCTGTGCATTTATCTTTGTCGAATTACATTTTCAAGGTAACCATTCCTCTCCTTCCTCATACTAACACCGTTACGATTGTTGACTGTTAGCACTGACCGGCCTCACAGTTTGGCTGTCTGACTGCAGAAGGCTGTGGTGTCGGCGTTGCCATGGACACAGGGTGTACACAGGGTATAGCCTACACCATGCCGGTTGATGGCGCAGTGCCCTCTGGCGGCAATAAACCGCGTACGCAGTTTTGTTTATATTCGACAGAGGGCAGCACAACAACTGTATTTTCGTGTTTTTTCTCTATCTTTGCACAGGCCAGTGCTACTGCTGGACGAATGGGAAGCCCGTCCTTCGAGGACACACAGTTTCAGATTGAGAGTCTCGTGAAAAATACCGTTTGTATATCCAGAATGAAAGGAAGAGTAGTGTCAGCGGTCGTTTGTAGTGTAGGCCTATAGTTTGTAGTGTCAAGGGTTTAACATTCTAAGAGTGCGTCGTTCGGCAGCAAGGCGGACACATTGAACATTTGATGTAAACTGCAGGATGTGACAGTTAGGCTCAAATTCCACTTGGCTCGACTCGACTCGACTCGACTCGACACATTCGACGTGTCGAGCCCATGCATTTTGGCTGTGTCGAGCTAGTCGAACAGCACAGCTCGACTAGCTCGACACGACGAGCTCGACTGGCTCCGACTGGCTCGACACGTCGAGCT
>Ga0209568_1000522_pt1 | contig 13493 bp, 9 predicted proteins | sample WorMetOlspDAHAB2_FD_187406 | JGI IMG/M metagenome (GOLD analysis project Ga0209568, IMG submission 187406) | Marine gutless worms symbiont microbial communities from Max Planck institute for Marine Microbiology, Germany - Olavius sp. DAHAB.2... ...
GGAGGGGAGGGAAGGAAAGGGGAGGGGAGAGAAGACATCCTGGCGTAGCACTTTAAACTTCCTTCCGCCTCCACTGCAGCAGAATAGCTGTTAGCAAGCAGTAACGCTTTCTGGGCGTGTAGTGCAGGAGCTAAGTCTCAAAAGAGCCCTAGAAATAGGATTTCGTAGCACACCCAGTACTAAACAGGTTTGACACTTGATTTCGTTCCGGATTGTAGTTTTTCGTTTCAGTTCTCGTTCCAGCCGACGAAAGTCTCACTCGTCGAGCAGACGTAATTCACTCAAGTTGATGACTGGTGACGTCGGCGTCGACTTACTGGCGTATACATAATACATTGCGGCGTCGGCGGCGGCGGCAGCGGCTGCGGCGGCGGCGGCGGCGGCGGCGGCAGGCAATGGGTGGACAGCGGGACAGGTCGACTGTATAGGAACAGACTGCAGTGACCGCCACCACTTTGCCTTCCTGAACCCCGCTAATCATTACTATTCGGACCAGCCAGCGCCAGACCATTATTACACAATGTAGTTTCCCGTGATCCATGTAATATGCGCCTGTCCATTTGCACGTTGTATATTCCCAACGCCCCGATTCTCAATAGACTTTGACACTGTCGTTTAGTCCTTCTTACGTACATGCTTACTTCCTTAAGTGATAGTTTTATTGACCAATTGACCCGTTACATGTAAAAAAACAGCACGCACTCATACTCATACAATCGTGGGTTGGATAAAATTCGTAAGATCGTCAAGCGTAGACGTCTATGTCTGTTTGGACATATTGCAAGTCTTCCGACAGAGGCTCCTGCATCTTCTGTTCTTTCATCTTGTTGTGCTGCAAGTGACGACACTTATCGACCTGGCTGGCGTCGCCCACGTGGTAGACGCCGCATCAGTTTTGCTCTACGCCAAGCACGCACTAATCTCAACCACTGGCGGATTCAAAGGGGTGATGAGCCCCTCCCCCCATTTTTTCTCTCCAATAAGCCGCCTTTTCCCGTATAAAGTTCGTTGTGTGCATTTGTGATAAACGTCGACAGGACTGATTATATTGTCTTCCCCATTCAAATTTTGTGATCTGCCACCTATCTCAACCTTCCGGTTTCTGATGCTTTGAACCTTGTCCTTGATCGGAACTCATGGCGAGCAGTCGCAACGGCATCCGGGCTATGCGCTGCGTAATGATGATGACGATGATGACGACGGTGATGATGATAACGATAAATGCAACAAACACACGCTGCGTAGCACACTGCGCAGAGTAATCAGACCACGCAGAGTAAATGGCATCCAGAAAAAAAACAGAACACAGCCAGAAAACAATAGTTTGGATAACAAACAACTCGCAATCGTATGCAAAAAAATCGTATTAATTATTAAGTTCGAAAGGCGTGCGGTTGTGTAGTGCGTTCGTTTTCGGAAATCCTAACATTTCGCCCGGCGCCTCCGCATATCTGCAGGACAAGTTTCGGCGAATTTTTACAGCTGCACAAGCTGCATATATTTCGATAATTTTATTGTATCTGCCGCACGCTTGGCGTTGTCGCCTATTCGAATGTCGAAGCCGAAACTCAAACAGGCCGCCATCGGTTGAAGAGCACAGCAATATTTTCACGACACAAATTTGATTCCAACCGCACGAATGCAGCTGCAATTATGTGTAGACGGTCTGAACGCTAAAAAGCCGTGCTCGCACATGTTGCGCCATTCGAGATATTGCCATTCGTCGACGGACCTGTGCGATAATCGTGCTGTGAATATAGTTGACTATTGCGTGACATGTCCGACTACGTTAGAGGTCGCCACCAGCTGAGGCAGAACCGAACGCTTTTTCCGCGGACGAAATCAATGACTGACTGCATCAATGTGGCGTGGCCGATCCACGAATTGGTCTGCTCTGCTCCGGCAATCGTAGAACTCGTTTCGCGCCGGCTGCTATGAAACCGTTTAATGAGAAACCGTTGAAGAAACTGCCTCCATTATAATTATGCTAGACGATATTATAAATATACACGGTGGTCCCCACAAATAAGCCACTGTCGATTTATCTACAAACTGTTTAACATTAAATTAATGCTTGCCAGTGAGATTAGACTTTTTTCGTCAACTTAAAAATGTTAAATAAGCACTTGGTATTCGGTATTCTATGCATGACGTAATTTACGCATGTCAATACCGTGAGCGAGCCGTGAAGTTGCGATATGCGCATGATGAGGTAACTGATGTCAACACTCTCTTTAGCGTCAGTTCGCCTTCACAAGCAGTGAATTACATTCCTATAAAACAGTTTAGATTGAAATGCATGTACAATTTTTTTATTTCCATATTTTCTCTTTTTCAATCTGTCAATTTCGAATTTATCTCATTCTAACTATTCTAACTATTACGACCAAGCATAGCAACTGATGACGTCACGAATTAGGTCTAAGAACTAATTGCCAACTCATGTCGTTCTAATGCTTCTTTTCTTTTCAAATTTGACGAAATAAGGGTAACCTCATTGGCGGATTTTCATTTCATTGTGAATTCAATGACAACGCGTGGTTTACTTTTGGGCCCACCACCCTACCTTTGGTCGTCTATACTCCTGTTAACTGAAAGTTATTTTAGATGTACATGTTGCCCCGGTGAAATTCGGGAAATTCCCCTTCACTTGCATGTTGCCTTCCCTCTTGGGAACTTAAATGCAGGGAAGCCTTTACTCCTCGCCCTTTGATAATAAAATATGATTCCCCAACACTGCTACTGCATTCCAACTAATTCCTTGACAGTTTGACATACATACATACATAAAATGATTTAAATGGCGCTCATAAAAGAAACTGTCTCTAAGCGCCTCGGTTTTCATATCGAATTAAACAAGTAGGATTTAAGAAGTTGTTTAAACACAGCAAAACTTAAGCCAGGCTGTCTGAGTGCGGACGTCAGACTATTCCACATTTTTGATCCGGACGTTGAGAAACTTCTATCCCCGAACCGAGTGTTAGTTCGGGTGCGGGGAACGACACAGGTGCTGATGTCGGCAGAGCGAAGATGACGGTCGTGTGTGCGTGTGTGTGTGTGTGTGTGTGTGTGTGTGTGTGTTTGTGCAGTGTGGCACTACGTGGTTCAGGGACTGTTCGGAGTCGGCCTCATTGTGCTGCTAATCGCACTGAAGACTGCGTCATTCCACGTCTGCTGCTGTCACTGCTGTCGCGATTCGTACGTCATAGCCACTGTCATCGGCTCCATGATCACCATCGGACGTACGTGTTATTCCGCGTTTAGTGACAACACAAACCAGTAGGCTACACAGGGGCGCGCAGTGGCGCCGACTCCATAGGGAATGGGGGCACGTTCCCCCACTTTTACAAATGGTTGGGCACGGGGGGGGCACCGTGAGTAGTAGAACAGCAAACAAGAAACTGACCAAACTGTACTGACCATCACAAATGCGCTCACCAAAACGACTAATTGTACTTTTAGAGCCAAAAACGTGGAGGGGCGCGACCCAAAAATGTTTTCCGGCGCTTTGCGACGGACCGGTGTCCCCCACCCCCTTTCAAATGCGTCTCGGCGCCACTGGGGTGCGGGAACGTAATGGGCACCATAGGGCAGTTGCCCTATACCAACTGTGTGATTGGTAGGGCAAATTATACATTTTGCCCTACCAATATTTCTTAACTGCATATGGTAAACCGGCAGCGTAGTTTAAATTTGGTAAGTTGATTTTCATGAAAATCATCGAAATTGCTGCCAACAGATGGCATAGTTTGAAACTAAAATGCACCAGACCCCCTAGCTGGCGAAATGGAGGGGATGGGAGAAGATAGAAAAGAGGGAAAGGACGAAAGGGGAGGAAGGAAGGAATGGGAAGAAACTGAAGGGAGAGTAGGAGGGGCTTCTTCTAAGGGACAGGGATGGGAAGGGGAAGGAAATGGGAAGAGAGGAGAGGAAGGAAGGGGGGGAAGGAAAAAAGGGGAAGAGCCTGTCCTACCAACGAAAATAGTTCCCGCGCCCCAAATACGAGTGCATGTGTGCAAGCCACTAACCAACCAAAACCTAAATGCAATCCAATCCTTATAACCTCACAATTAAACGGCACCCACTAATAAGCATCAAACTGAAGTAGCGTATACAAGCCAGAGACATTCATACGAGACAATGTTAACGCGTTTTACTGCTTTTCGTTTTCATTGTCCAATTCCTGACGTTACGTGATACGTATAGGCTACACTGTTTGCCATTAACATTAAGTAAGTAAGTAAGTAAGTAAACGTGTTCTCGATCGGCACTGTTAAACATAAGTTCAGTTTTCATTTAACACCGATACTAGTCACGATAGTTCATGGAACACGCCGGTGCTAATGTCATGAAATGAACGTGTCCAACTGTGCAGTGATGTATTAGCGACCATGCGAATGCGTGACCATTACTCCGAGTTTGCGAGGAGACGCTTTTAACGCTGAGCAGCGCGGAGCGAGGTGCGATAACATTTGCGTTGCATTTTTATTACACCCATGCCGTGCTCAGGTGCCCGTGCTATAGCAACAGCCTCTGTTCCATTAGTGAGCCTTTCAGACTTCAAAATTCACTATAGCAGGTTGATTTCTATCGGTATTATTACGGCTTACAGCAGTGGTAGGCTTACGAAGTCGTCTTTTGGGAGGGAGAAAGGTGGATATATTTTCCTGTTGTTTGCCCTCCCCCTCCCCCAGCCCACTTTTTTGTTGGGAGCCTCACTGTACCGCGGAGTAGTCTTCACTTTCAGTCACTTCGGATATTCATTGTGATATTCGCAGCTCCCCCGTTGCGTTCTAAAACAAATATCACCCTATAGTATTAAATAGTATCCTACATGAATACAGAACTCAAAGAAGCAGGCTGGATTAACAAAGAACAGGCAGACAACTAAACTGCATGATGAAACTGCATGAGCTAGCAAGGCAATGTTACAACTGCCTCCATCTCTTCACAATCCATCCTTGTTACTTGGACAATTTCGCCGACAACTAAAGACATTTCTGTTCCTTCAGGGCTATACGGGTCCGCGGTATCCGTGACTGCATGCTAGGCTGTTATTTAAGATATGCGCGCCTCAAGTTCTCGGAACTTAACTGAATCATGGTGGCGTGCAACGACTGCGTTAAAAACGGAATGCAAAATCTGTACAGCTGATTGTTCTTGGTAATTAATTATTGCCATTCTATTCGTACGAAACGAATTCTTACGAGGCAAAGCTGGAACAGGATATCATGTGTGTTATATTGCAAATATAATTATCATGTATTGGGCGTCCAAAACCCATGGCTGGGTTGTTCCCGCCAGTTGTTCCCGTGGTGGTTTCTGCAGTGGCTCGGTCGGTGGCACGAGAGATTAAGTGACAGAAAAGGTATAAAGAAAGAAAGCTTATTCCAGAGCTCCGTATCCCAAATGACGGCGATGACCCCTGATTCCTCGGTCCTCAGCCAGACACCAGTCGAAGCTGCAGGGCCATGGAATGGACAATGGGCCAGTGCGTCGCACGGTGTGCCTGTTTACCTCCCAGTCTATGCTGGTACCAATTAAGTTATACTTATTGGTGAGAAAAGCACGTGCATGCGTATGCGAGGCTTGCCGAGGGCCGTATACTGGACAGCGCAGTTGGTGAGAACTGAACCCGAGACCTGATGATTGCGAGTCCAGCCACTGGCGGATCAGAAATTTTGAAAATGGGGAACAGGAGACATAATGTATCGTTGTCATTTATTTATCGCAAATCCACATAATGAACTATTATAGGCGTTTTATACGGGAAAAGCGACTTACTGAAAAAAATTCTGAGGCAAATAGGAGGCGGCACCCTCGGCTACCCCGCCTCTTTGTATGACCCGCCACTGAGTTCAGCCATACGATATCGAGCCACATGGTGGAGGAGGATTTCAGTATCCTGTAACGACTCTGGGATTGGCCAGGCCACACGCCGTGCGATCCAATTAACCATCACTGACATTTAAGTTCACCTCGATCGTCTTTGACCTTGACCTTGATCTGTGATTTGTTGTGGTCTGTTCCAGTAATACTCATCACCTTAGCACTGGCGGTCTATGGAGCGGCCGCCTCAATCCAGATGGGTGTGTTTGTCGTTGGCGACGGAGGAATCTTCGACTGGGCCTACTACCTGTCGCTAGGGGGCGTCGTCGTCGCACTGCTGGCCGCCATCTTGTTTCTCATCGAGGGCCAGCGCGGGCCAAGCGACAGCGACGGAGACGGCGAGGAGACGGCCAAGATGGTCTAAGGTCGGCTGGCTCCACCCCAGCCCCGCCCACTGGAAGACATTGCGCTGCTGTTAGCCCCGCCACCGTGCGCCGAGTGGGCGGGACTTCGGGTTCGCGCATGCCCGGCGGAAACCGTCGAGTTATGTGGACCTCGTCTCGCGTGACTTCGTCTCGTCTCGCGAGATTTGAAATTCTAAAAGTCCGGATGTACGCACACGTGCAAGTTTTCGATCGTAACAATAATCATTATGTCTTCTCGCGACGCTGTACAAAATGTTTCGCGCCTGTCCTGCCGTCCGCGTTAGGCTCTGCAGTACATTTGGTACACCGACTCTGGTTCAGTAGGTACATTGGTCCCTTCTGTATTTCTGTCCATCTTATTTGGGTTAGGCTACTATTACAATAGCGATTCGTTTACACTCCTGTTTGGTTGAATACTCATCCATTGATGGAACGTCCACATGACCTAACATATGAACTACCGTATTCTTATGATAATTTCTCAAACTAACTTTGGAATTTCTTTGTTTGGATTTTCCTTCTTGGAGACGCCCAACATAGTTTCCCGCCGCTACGTTAGGTACATTGAATAAAGTTAAGGAGGCAAGTGATCGTCCCGCCCCGAGCAGTTTGCACAAAACGTGACTAATAGCAGGTGTACCAACTGTTGTGTACCAACCAGAACTGACTGTGTATCAGCGGTTTCTTTCTCGTGCTGTGGTTGCACATGAAGGGGCGAAAGTACAGTAGGTTTCAGACCACAACGTCATATTGCCATTAACCATGCAGTCAATCAACTTATTAAGTACAGAATCAGTGACATAGCACCAGAGTTCACGCAAAAGTTGGGCCGTGAGATCACCATCAGTACGAATCGGTTGTAAAAACTTGCTCGAAACTGCTAACAAGTTCAGAGAGAACGCTTATCTGTTCTTACTGACCGTGCCTGGACAGCCGATGCGGTCAACCCGTTGCCAACTATTACGACGTCTTTGTGATCGGCGCCAATTGTGATCCCATCGAAAAAGTGTTTTGGTCGGGAGGTGCAGTGTGACCCACAAACTAAAAGAAACTGGACAAAGACTGCTCATCGCACGCACAGGATTCACCTCGACCTTGTGTTGTGTGGTTGCGCTTTGAGCATTGGGCTTATTGGAGGCCTCAGCTCGTTGTGGCCGCGCACTCACAACTCCCCTAAACAACAACAATTTATTTTCATTTTGACTTCTCACTCTTGACAAAACAATTTCCTGGCGAAACGTGGTGTCAGGTGTAACTGAATGCTAAATGCGCTTTAATCGAGAATGCAATAAGGAGAAGGTTCTTGAGTGCTATAGCCTGGAATATTTGCTGGGGCCTCTGTGCGGTGGGACCCGCATATAGACCTAGGATCCCCATCTTATCCGGGCATCCCCACCCAAAAGTTGTTTGAGTTGAAGGTGAAAATTTGGGCCTCCTAAAATCTAAAATCCTGGCTGCAGATACCTTAGACTGGTGCATAATACCGACACTGATTGTCCAGCGAACAGTAACAGCGTTCATCGTAGAACATTTCTTAGCAATACTGTGTCTGAACGCGGCGTCTGCTCTATATGTAATAATAACTTTACGCGGCGCGACTTGAGTGCGCGAGTTAGCGCTGTTTTGCAACCGGATTTCAGTCGCTATTATACAGCAGAGTTAGATGTAGGTCGAGTTGTCGTCATAGGGCAAGTTAATTGTGTAACCAATTTCATTCACATTTTCAATAAGCGGTGTGCAACCCATTTTGACGAACTCGTACAGTTTTGTTTATACACTTTCCAGCGATATCGCTATCCGTCGTTTGCGTTTATTTTCATCTTTAGGCCGCCGTCGTCAACATTTTCAACAACGATTCAAAACAACTGCCAAGGCTATCCACAAAACGGCAGTCAGATGTGTCTGGCATCAACAAAATGTTTGCTGCGATGGTCAAACTTTTTAAACAAAATGCCATTCATGATTCGGACGATTTTTCTCTCTAAGGTTGTGAACTGATACAGCAAATACATAAGTCAGTCGACGAATGAATAAAGAAGCATGCAGATGATTTGCATCCTGGCTTTGTATCTTTGGCGTGGAAATCTCGCGTTGGCGGCGTAAAATCTCGCGAGACTTCACGGCCGACGAGAATTGTGGTGTGCGTGCGTGCGTGCGAGTTCGTGTTGTCAGTCATCGCTCTGCAACGGTGGTCGGTCGACTTCAATTCCCGGTCACGTGCACCGTCACGTGATCCTAGCCCCGCTTACGTTACGTTACGTATGATGTGTTGCTTACGTTACGTTGAAGGTCGTTATAGCCAAGTGCACGGTTCTTTTTTACTGCAGCGAAACTGAATTTTGAGGGAATCAGACTGAAACTTGGTTGCAGAATAACTGAGTAAATGTGCACGACCACAGTTAACTGCAAAGTTTTTGCACTATTTTATTTCCCCCATACATTTTCTATCTCTATCTTTCCCTCCCGTTCCACACCCCTGTCGGAAACATATTACATGTACAGTTCCTATGACCACCAAAAAACTGCCACTTATAGTGGGATTGTGACGTTTAAGGCGGTGTCACGCTCGATATTTTTTCCACAAATGCAGTATCGTTTTAAGTTAGGGAAGAGTCGAAAGTTTGGAAAGTCGACTGCTAGTATTATAGACGATATCCAAAAGAACAGACATGGAAGCGTTTCCTTATTGTAGAGATTGAATGTGGCGTGGTTTTTACTTGTTTTTCGAAAGGGTAATTGAGAAATTTGATCCATTCGACAGCAGACTTTTTGACTCACTTGTCTGCGTATTTTGCGCAGTGCTTGTAGCATGACAGGACGAGTGGATGCACGGGAGGACAACATTATCGATGCGTTCGTGATTAATTGCGTGATAGACTCATCACTAATTGTGTTCGTTGTTAGATTTGTTTACAGAGTGCGTGGCCACACTGGCATCGTACCCGGCTTCACTCGTACCAGTAAAATAAACAACTCTTACTTTTAGAACCAAACTTTTGGGTGCTTAGAAAATGACGTAAATGAAGATCTTCATAGCTTTTAGTTAATTACTACTTTCTAATTTATGATATATGCGCGTATGTAGTTGCTGCTTTCAAGGCCTTACGCCCACCAAACGTAACAAACTGCTGCCAGACCGGAAGCTGTTAATTACATGCGCGCATAATTTTGCAATGACTTAGAAAGTGGTCTGCTGAAAGTTCCTCAAAATTTCCACCCAAATCGTATTTAAACTGACACTTCGAGTCACGGGCTCAATAACCCCATCGGCGCGGGTATGATTTTGCATCTGGTGAGTTAACCCGGGTACGACTGAGCTGGCGCCTGCCGGAACGTTGCAGCTAAACTCGGTTGTTGATACGCTTTACTTACTTATATTCGGCATTCTCTATTCGCGCGCGCGCGCCATTGTGTGGTTGGTTCGTTGTCTGCTGCTGCTGCTTCGCGAGTGAGTATTCGTGCGTGTCTAAAACTGTCCGCACAACGAAACGAAACTGAAACGAAACAGTTTCAAAACTGTTTTGAGACTTGTTTTGTTTCAGTTTCGTTTCGTTGTGCGGACAGTCTGTGTCGTTTGGCGGCGGTTTGGTTGTCTGCTTGTCATCGTAGTACTGCTGTTGTCGAAGAATGACCACTAGTCTAAAACCCGTCCCCACTTCCAAACAAGAACAAATTACTCGGAAGTACTGTAAATCTTACTTGCATAATAGTTATACATTCCATGACGCGTAGGCTATTGAACATCTGTGATTTAAAAGGCATGGACAGTCGCTGGAACTGAAAATTAGAGTAGATTAAAAGTGGATTACGTAGTGGGCCTATTTTGGAGCATGTAACGGAAGGATTTGTGTTTTGGTGCCATGGTGATGAATATTTTTAAAACGAAAACTAGTTGTCAGTGTTTAGGCTAAAAAAACACCGAGATTTTCCCCCAGAGTTCTTTCTATTGACATATCGTCCATTTAGTTCTGTGATAGTCGTGCTTTGGCGCTGAAAATGAAGCAGGCAAAATCGATCGAAAAAATACTTCCTGCGTGTCACACCGGTACAATAAACACAAAACTGCGAACGTTTTCAACAGTGACTCGTTTGTATATTAAACATGGCCCAGTTTTGCGGGCCATGTGTCAACACGAAGTGCTGGGCCTTTATGTCAGGGTTTTGTGATTCGGGATGATAAATGTTTACCAGCTGCCCATCACTAACGCGAATAGTTTATTGCCCCTGTGCGTGAGTCAGGTTTTTGCTGTTGGCTTGAACGTCGAAACGCAATTTGTTGTGTACGCGTAGGCTCTGTATGTGTGTGTGTGTGTGTGTGTGTGCCACTTTACCCGCTTGTACAGTCGCTACATAGTTGAACTAACCGCTAACGTTTCGTGTCCGACGCGTATCGACGGAAGAAGATGACGGGAAAAAAAGTGCACGCGTATGTGAAACTGAGAGCGGCATATACACGAACGTTTCCAACGATGTATAAATGTTGACGAATTCGCGGAGTCGTCGCCAAGTGGATGTAGCTATTGTTGTTGTTGATAAATCTGTTGTCATATCGTACGTCGTAGACTGTGTAGTAGAAATGCATGCATTCAATGCAGAAATGTAGCATATACATGGAGTTATATACAGTACAGTTCGTGTATACGTAGCGGTGTCGAGTCGACATCGGCGGCGAGCCGTTCCCAGCCACCCGTAGACTGAACTCACCGGAACCGGAAGTGGATTTGGGACAGTCGTTGGCCGACACGTAATGACGGATGCTCCGATCGACGTGACGTCACGGACTTTTCCGGAAGCCGCGGGGCCGAAGACCACACTGGACTGGAAAGGGAGAGTCGCGGCGAAGGTGGGAATGGGAGAGTGTTTGTTTCCGGAGAGTGTATAGGGGGCCTGGGTAGCGTGGTATTTGTTGGAAAAGCAGTGTCACTGAATTGTCGAAGAGATGGGGAGCGGTGGCTACCTGGGGCAATGCAGTTTCCATCAAAATGGGAAACCAGTAGCCAGTGAGGGGGGAATTTCCCCGGCCTCTATCTATCAGTATTTCGAAACTACCACCATAAGTGTCGGAGAGCGGATAAGAGGTCAGTGTGGTTTCCTCGCGAAAAGTCGAATTCTGATACATTTGGATCAGAGAAGGCAGGTCAAAATTTCACAAACCTTTCTGGGGAATTTAACCGCTATATCGTCTCGCCCTGTCCCCTTCGTTCACGGCGGTCATGACGACGGGAGCGCCCATGGAACAACGTTCCAATTGTTCATTTTGCCCCGTTCAGTCAAATTTATCCTATAGTCTGATCGGTCGTGACAAATTAAGCTGTTGTATACTAAACGACATAGCGTGCATTGCAAAGTATAGTTTCGAAACTTAATACTGTACCTTGCAGCCTCGAGGCCACTTTAGAGCTCTGGCTGGCGAAACTCGCTCTGACTTAAATGAACCAGAGTGAGTGAGTGAGTAGAGTTTAGAAAAGCATAAAATCGTTAATTGGAGGAACTTAGAATGTGAAAGTCTATATGACCGATTTCAGTGTGAAAATAAAAATAAATCCCCGAGTTGCAGCCTATAGGCCTGCCCAGTAACGACAGCGCTCCTCGGCCCTATGCGATTTTTGTATACCATCGAGCTACTGATGAAGAATGCCAGAGTACACAGAATTCGTGAATTATTACGAAACTCGACCGCAGTTCTGAGCTGACAGTAACACACTCCGCAGCGGTGGCCGCCAAATAAAACGCACACATTTCGCACATAATTGCATGGCGTTCATTACGCATACAAAAGTGATGCGCGGGTGGTGAATATTTCATCGGTGCGTGCGGCGTTATCCGCTACTGTCCGTGGCGCACTGTCGATTCGCATTCCCGAGCGGAGGACGTGAAATTCGACCGACATTCCATCACTAATAAAACCGAGTAGATCGCCCTTCCCTTTCCCACCTCGTGCATGCCGGGCGCATTGTTTTTGAATATCTTTTTTATAATGCATATATTCTCGTGTTCGTCTGTGTATGTGTGCATGTGCGTGTGTGCAAAAGTGCATATATTTGATGTTTAGCCATGATCTGTGTGTGTGCGTGTCAGCTGTACCCGTGTCTGCGTGTTTTACCTTAAAGACTCCGTACACATGAAACACAATTTCAACGCATCAAGTCATTCGCCTGAAACTATATCAAAACACCATTCCCTCCACGCTGCTGCATATACTCGTTGCGTTCTTTTCATTTTTTTGTTCGCTTATGGTGCATGTAATTGATTTCTATACCAGCACAGGACTTTGCTGTATGCCAACACAGAGTAATTCATTCCATTTCGGATCAATGCGACTGCTCGAAACGCATATTTTACTGGCTGGTAAATTTTCCATTGTAGTGCATCCATCCATTGTATATTGCTTATAATGACGTACGGTTCTGTGCAATCTGTTAGTGTTATGTTGCAGATATTATTACTCTTTGCTGTGAAACCTGCATATTATATTAACTATAGACACGTGCAGTGTATAGACGGTATAGTATAGCCTACACGTTATGCAAAGAAGTTTACATTCTTTAGAACCAGGAACGGTAAGACTTCCTAGTTGCTAATGAACTGTAACTCATTTTAGTGTAAATTAATAGGAACATTAATCGCGGGAACTGTGGCGTGACAAAATACAATAAACGCAGAATTGTTGTTCTGTAGATGACTAATTACTGCAGCTGTAGGCCTATTTGCAGGGTGGAGCTTGATCGCCAGCAATAGAAGAAGATGTATAAATTTTGATGAATTGTAGTCCTAGTCGCCCGCGAACATAACATCGATGGCGTTTCCTGCAGAGACTACACTGCTTGAACACTCAATCTAACCCCCTGACCCCAACCCTAACACTAACACTAACTAATTATTTCGATATATGTTTATATTGCTGGCGATTTAACTTTACCCTATTTTGCATGCTTTTAGGAATCCCTGATAGCCTATATCATAATCACCGGGACAATCGGCCCCCTTGTATGGCCTAGTGACTAGCCATGTTACTGCGCCTTATAAATTGTCGTTTATTATTATTATTTTTTAGACCCTCGGTATCAATGTTCCCGAGGGAGGTTTGAAAAAATTAGTGAAAATGAAAAGGCTGGGTATGTCTAAACTTCCATGCGGTCACAAGCGGGCATACTGTCATGTAGAAGAACAGCGTTAAAACGCTGAAGTAATTCTGAGCATCTCTGAAACAAAAAGGAGGTTTCGCGACTTACTCTAGAC
>Ga0209568_1000523_pt1 | contig 13475 bp, 11 predicted proteins | sample WorMetOlspDAHAB2_FD_187406 | JGI IMG/M metagenome (GOLD analysis project Ga0209568, IMG submission 187406) | Marine gutless worms symbiont microbial communities from Max Planck institute for Marine Microbiology, Germany - Olavius sp. DAHAB.2... ...
CAGCGATTCCACCGCTACCCGGGCCGTGAAATCCGCCGTGAACCGGCGCCGTTTCCTCATCGTGTATTCCTCCGTCATCCGGTGAAATACACCTTAACCCCCTGTCCGCTTTTCCGGGACCACCTCAGATGCCAAGCGAGCGGCAGGCGATTTCGTCCTCGCGAAGCGCCTCCCAGGCACGGCCGACCGGTAGCTTGCGGATGCGCATGGTGAACACGTTGGTGATCAGCGCCAACGCCAGGATCAAGTAGTAGAGGAAGACGATGCGGTCGACGGGCGAGTAGGTGAGGCCGAAGACGCTGTGGAACGTGTCGACGCCCTCCGGCGCGCTTCGAACAAACGGCAGGCCGAAGAAGGACGGCCGCGGAATCCCCGAGATGCCGTCCGGGCCGTTGGTGAACTCGTACCAGTTCAACAGAATGACCCGGATCATCTCGCCGAAGCCGAGGGTGACGATCGCGAGGTAGTCACCGCGCAGCCTCAAGACCGGGAAGCCGAGAATGATCCCCGCCGTCGCCGCCATGATCCCGGCGAACGGCAGACAGATCCAGAATCCGACGCCGAACTCAGTGGCCAGCAGCGCATAGCTGTAGGCACCGACGGCGTAAAACGCCACGTAGCCGAGGTCTAGCAAACCGGCGAGGCCGACGACGATGTTCAACCCCCAGCCGAGCATTATGTAGGTAACGACAAGAATGGCGATGTCGAGGAGCCGCCTGTCGACCTTGGGCAAGAACGCCATCTCCGGCGCATAGGTCAGCATCGGGAAAATCACGGCGACGACCAGCAGCACGGGACCCAAGAGCCGGGCGGCGCGCTGGACCTTGGCGCTAAAGGCGTCCATCGCCGCTTCGCGATCGGCAGCGGTCTTCGCCGATACCCCGGTGTGGCGCAGCGCCCACACGGCGCGCAAGGTGAATACGGTCGCGATGATCGCCAGGATCCAGTTCACCACCTTGTCGCCGAATGGCAAATACGCCTCGAAGGCGGCGACCTTATCCTCGTCGGCGGCCTCGACCCCGATCACCAGTACCAGCATCGCCACCGACACCGGAGCCACGATTACGAGAGCCGGAAACGGCCGACCCTCGCGCATCATGATCATCGACAAGCGGCCAAAGAAGGTGATCCCGATGACAATGAACACGCTGGTCCAACGCGACGCGAGTTCGAGGCCGCCAGGAACATCCCGAGCGTAGTAGGCCACCAGGCCGACGCAAAGGGCGAACATCACCAGCGAAATGAACGCGCATTCCTTGAGGACGGCGGAAACGTCGAGCGGCGCGCGCGCCTGCGCTGTGGATGCTTCGGCCACCGAGTCAGACCTTCTCGATGTCGGGTTTGCCGAGCAGGCCGGTGGGGCGGAAGATCAGCACCAGAACGAGGATCGAGAACGCCGCCACGTCCTTGTACTCGACGGTGAAATAGCCCGACCAGAAGGCCTCGATCAGGCCGATCAGCAAGCCGCCAAGCATCGCGCCCGGAAGCGAACCGATACCGCCGAGGACGGCGGCGGTGAACGCTTTGAGTCCGGCAAGGAAGCCGATGTAGAAATCGATGACGCCATAGTTCAACAGGAAGATCAGGCCGGCCACCGAGGCCAACGAGGCGCCCATGATAAAGGTCAGCGAAATAGTCTTGTTGACGTCGATGCCGATCAGCGCCGCCATGCCGCGGTCCTGCTCACAGGCGCGTTGGGCGCGGCCGAGCGCGGTCCGTCCAATGATAAAGGTGAACACAATCATCAGCACGACGGTCAGAATCCAGATGAACATGTGCAGATAGCTGATGGAAACGATGAAGCCGTCGGCCCGTTCCATGATCTGGACACCGCCGCTGAACAGCGGCTGCATCGGTTTCACCCGCGCACCCTGGAGAAGCTGCACGAGGTTTTGCAGAAAGATGGACATGCCGATGGCGGTGATCAGTGCCGCCAGTCTTGGGCGAGCCGCACAACGGTTTGTAGGCCATACGTTCCAGCGTCCAGCCGAAATTCGACGTCAGGAACATGGTCTCTAGCAGGGTCACAAAGAGCGCGAAAGGGATCCAAACATCCGTCGTCAGACCCAGCAACGACAGCAAACAAATGAACGCGCCGATCATGAAGATTTCGCCGTGGGCGAAATTGATCATGCCGATGATGCCGTAGACCATCGTGTAGCCGACGTGTAGCCGATGGCGATCAACCCGTAGATGGCACCAAGGGTCAGACCGTTGATCAGCTGCTGGGCAAAGTATTCCATGGGCGCGAATCCGTCCTCGGTGCGGCGATCAACAGGAGCCGGATACGGCGGTGGTGTGATGTTCGCGGCGCGCGGCGCGGCATCGGACTCGCCGCCCTGTCGCCGTGTCCCCTCGACGCACGATGCTGCCGCTCCCCTCTCTCTCGTTCCGTCCCTGTTTCGCTGCCCGTCTGCGCGGGCCGGCGTTGGAGTGGTCGCTGCATTGCCCCGGATACGGCGACGTTTCCGCGCTGTTTGATGGGCCGCATGGTGTCGCTTTGAGACAGTTCTATGTCAAGGAAAAAAGGGTGCGTGCTGGTGGAAAGCGCGGCCGAAGAACTCAATCTTCGCCGCGTGACGCCTTCTGTTTTTTGGCGATGACGAAGGCAAGCTTGCGGATGGCGAGGCGCTTCAACGTCTCCTCGCCGTAGCTGGGATCGCCGACCATGACGACCTCGGTATTGGTCGCCGGATCGACGGCGACCACGCGGGCGGATCGCCCAATCGTCTGGAATTCGAACAGCACCTCTTCGAGGTGCACCCCTTCGGGCAACTTCACACCCCGGATGGTCGCCAACGGCCACTCCTCCGCGCCGTCGTGGCGGACGGTTGCTACATGTTGCGGCGGTACTGGCCGCCGACCTCGAACAAGGCCTGGGTGATCTGGCCAAGCGACAGCACCCGCACCGCATCCATCAGGGTGGCGAAGAGATTGCCGCCGGTGGTCGCCGTCTCCTGCAAGCGGCGGATCATCGCCGGCGCCGTCTCGGCGTTGCGCGCCTGGAAGTCCGCGAGACGCTGGAGCTGGCTCTGCTTCTCCTCCTCCGTGGCGCGCACCAGTTCCGGAACGGGCAAGGTCTCGCCTTCGGGGTTGATGAACGTGTTGACGCCAACGATGGGATAGCTGCCGTCGTGCTTCTTGCGTTCGTAGAACAGCGACTCCTCTTGGATCTTGCCGCGCTGATAGCCGGTCTCCATGACGCCCAGCACGCCGCCGCGCTCCGCGATCCGCTCGAATTCCTGGAGCACCGCTTCTTCGACGAGATCCGTCAGCTCCTCGAGGATGAACGAGCCCTGGTTGGGGTTCTCGTTCTTCGCCAGGCCCCACTCGCGATTGATGATCAGCTGGATCGCCATCGCCCGGCGCACGCTTTCCGCCGTCGGCGTGGTGATGGCTTCGTCGTACGCGTTGGTGTGCAGGCTGTTGGTGTTGTCGTAGATGGTGAGCAATGCCTGCAGGGTCGTGCGGATATCGTTGAAGCCGTACTCCTGGGCATGCAGTGACCGGCCCGATGTCTGCGAATGGTACTTGAGCTTCTGGGTGCGCTCGCTGGCGCCGTACTTGAAGCGCATCGCCGTCGACCAGATGCGCCGCGCGACTCGCCCCATGACCGTGTATTCGGGGTCCATTCCGGCCGAGAAGAAGAACGACAGGTTGGGCCCGAAATCGTCGATGTGCATGCCGCGGGCCAGGTAGGCCTCGACGTAGGTGAAGCCGTTGGCCAGCGTGAAGGCGAGCTGGCTGATGGGGTTCGCCCCGGCTTCGGCGATGTGGTAGCCGGAGATCGACACCGAATAGAAGTTCCGCACCCGGTTGTGGACGAAGAACTCCTGCGCATCGGCCATCATCCTGAGCGCGAACTCGGTCGAGAAGATGCAGGTGTTCTGGCCTTGGTCTTCCTTAAGGATGTCGGCCTGGATCGTCCCGCGCACGTTTTCCAGAACCCACTCGGCGACCTTCTCGGCCTCCTCGTCCGTCGGTGCGCGGCCGTTCTCAGCCTCGAAGCGGTCGAGCTGCTGATCGATGGCGGTGTTGAAGAACATCGCCAGCATCGCCGGTGCCGGGCCGTTGATGGTCATCGATACCGAGGTGGTCGGGTCGCAGAGATCGAAACCGTCGAAGAGCGTCTTGACGTCGTCCAGCGTGGCGATGGAGACGCCGGAGTTGCCGACCTTGCCGTAGATGTCAGGGCGCAGGTCGGGATCGAACCCGTAGAGCGTCACCGAATCGAAGGCCGTCGACAGCCGCGTCGCCGGGGCGTCCTTCGACAGGAACTTGAACCGCGCATTGGTACGGAACGGATCACCTTCGCCGGCGAACATCCGGGTCGGGTCCTCGTTCTCGCGCTTGAAAGCGAACACGCCGCCGGTATACGGGAAGTCGCCGGGAACGTTCTCCAAAAGCAGCCAGCGCAACGTCTCGCCGTCGTCGCCGTAACGGGGCAACGCAACCTTGGGAACACGCGTTCCGGAGAGCGTGGTGGTGTAGAGCGCCGTGCGGGTTTCGCGGTCGCGCATGCGCACCACGTATTCGTCCGCCGAAAGCGTCTCCTTCACCGTCGGCCACATCTCCAGCAGCTTCCGGCACCGCGGGTCGAGGGCGTCGTCGCGCGCCGTGATCAGCCCATCCAGCGCGCCGGCCGCCGTCTCGTTGCCGGAGTCCGTGAGCATGCGGCGGCTCTCGCGCAACTGCTGGCGTTCCCGTGCGATGGCCACCTGGTTCTCGGCCTGTGCACGGTAGGAGCGCACCGTCTCTGCAACTTCGGCAAGGTAGCGCTGGCGCTCGGCGGGCACGATCCCCGCCCTCGGGGCCGACCGCTTCGCGGCCGCCGGCGGCGACACCACCTGCCAGGCGCCGAGCCCGCGGTCGTTGAACTGGTTGGCGATCTCCAGGTACAGGCCGCTGATGCCCTCGTCGTTGAATCGGGACGCGATGGTGCCGAACACCGGCATGTCGTCGGCGCTTTCGGAGAAGGCTTCGTGGTTCCTCTGGATCTGCTTGGCGACGTCGCGCCAGGCATCCTCGGCGCCGCGCCGGTCGAACTTGTTGATCGCCACCACATCGGCGAAGTCGAGCATGTCGATCTTTTCGAGCTGACTGGCCGCGCCGAACTCGGGCGTCATTACGTAGAGCGACAGATCCACGTGGGGAACGATCCCGGCGTCGCCCTGGCCGATTCCGGGCGTCTCGACGATGACCAGGTCGAAGCCGGCGGCCTTGGCCGCGGCGATCATGTCCGGCAGCGCCTCGGGCACCTCGGCACCGCGGCCGCGGGTGGCGATGGAGCGCATGTAGACGCCGTCGCCGAAGGTCGCGTTCATGCGGATGCGGTCGCCGAGTAGCGCGCCGCCGGTCTTGCGCCGCGACGGGTCGATCGCCAGGACGGCAATGCGCGGCGCGTCCGAGTAGAGGCGGAACCGCCGGATCAGTTCATCGGTCAGCGACGACTTGCCGGCACCGCCTGTTCCCGTGATCCCGAGCACCGGTATGACGGAGCGGCGATGGGCCATGGCATGGAGGGTCTCACGCCGGGTCTCGTCAACGGTCCCCTCCTGCAGACCGGTGAGCACACGGGCCAGCGCTCGGGTGTTGCCTTCAAAAACGCCATCGAGATCGTCCGGCTGCGCGGCGGCGAGATCGAAGTCGGCCGTGCGCACCATGTCGTCGATCATCCCCTGCAGGCCCATGATGCGGCCGTCTTCGGGGCTGTAGATGCGGGCGATGCCGTATGCGTGCAGCTCGTCGATCTCGTCGGCGACGATGACCCCGCCGCCGCCGCCGAACACCTTGATCTCGGATCCGCCGCGTTCGCGCAGCAGGTCGACCATGTACTTGAAGTACTCGACGTGTCCGCCCTGGTAGGAGCTGATCGCGATGCCCTGCACGTCCTCCTGCAGCGCCGCGGTAACGACGTCGTCGACCGAGCGGTTGTGGCCGAGATGAATCACCTCGGCGCCGGCACCCTGGAGGATGCGCCGCATGATGTTGATCGAGGCGTCATGGCCGTCAAACAGGCTGGCCGCGGTGACGAAGCGGACCGGATTTCGCAGCCGATAGCCTTTCCGCTTCGGCGCGGATCGGTCCGGCGATTTCGCGCGTGTCTTGGTCTTTCGGATGGTCGGTGCGTCGTCGGGCACAGGAGTCCTCCACGGGGCGTATCGCCGCCGCCCGACCCGCTCCGCGCCGGGCATAACCGGCCGATCGGGATTCTCCCAGGTCTACGGCAGCAGCGCAACAGGACCGCCCGGTCGGCGATCCCGCAAGTTTCCGTTTACGTAAACGTCAACTTACCCGATCCGCTCCGTCGGGTAAAGGGGGCTAACGCACCTCCCCCCATTTGCGGCTTAGAGGCGCCTTTGCGACCTCGCGGATCGAGCCGGCCGCCGTTGGCCGTCTCCCCCGGCCACTCAGCCCCGGCGCAACTCCTGCACCCAGGCGATCGCCTCGTCCGACGGCATCGGGGCCGCGTACAGGTATCCCTGACCATGACGGCACCCGAGGGCGCGAAGCCGATCCTGCTGTTCGAGGGTTTCGATTCCCTCGGCAACCGTGCCCAAGTCCATCGACTCCGCGAGCCCCACTATGCTTCGGACGACCTTCTCGCTGGTCTCCGACTGGAGCACATTGTCGACGAAGGAGCGGTCGATTTTCAGCACACTGAACGGGAACTGGATCAGATAGCTCAGGCTTGAATAGCCGGTGCCGAAGTCGTCCAAGATCAACCCAACGCCCATCTCGACCAGCCGCGACACCACCATCCGCGCCGTCGACGAGTCGAAGATCAGCGTGCTTTCGGTGACTTCGACCTGCAGCCGGCGGGGGTCCAGGCCGGCATCCCACATCGCCTGCTCGACGCCCGTCACGATGCCGAAGTCGCGGAACTGCCGGCTCGAGAGATTGACGCTCATGGTTAGGGGGGTGTTGCCAAGCTCCACATCGGCCTGCTTGAGGAACGCGGCGGCGAGACCGAACACGTGCCGGTCGAGGGGGACGATCAGGCCGCTCTTCTCCGCCAGGTGGGCGAATACCTCGGGCACCATGATTCCGCGGGTGGGGTGGCGCCAGCGCACCAGGGCTTCGAACCCGACCGGCTCGAAGCCGGACGGGCCGTCGCCGCTCAGCGCCACGACCGGCTGGTAGAACGCTTCAAACTGCCCCTCGGCGATGGCGTCTTCGACCTCCCGCTCCCGCAGCAGGTCGCCGTATGCCCCCATCGCCGCGGTCGGATTGCTCTCCGGAGCGGTCAGCCCCTGGCGGAGCGCCTCGGTATCTCCCTCCGCTAACAGCACCGCCTCGGTGCCGCGGAACCGTCGCATCAGCGTGCGGACGATGCGGGAGATGACGGGATCGGCCTGGTCGAGCCGGTCAAGAAGCTGGTGCCGCTTGATGACCGCGACCTCGGTTTCCTCAGCGGCAATCGCCGTCGCTGACCGGGGGTTATCGTCGATGATCGCCATCTCGCCGATGACATCGCCGGGACCGCAGGTACCCAGCGGCACCTCGCCTTCCCGGCCGCGGCGCGAAATGCTGACCGCGCCAGACTTGATCAGCAGCGCGTTGTCGCCGGTCTCGCCCTCACGGAAGATGGTGTCGCCCTGGCGGAAGATGATCGTGGACGCGCGTGAGGACATGCCAAGGGGGTTGTGGTTGGGGAGCCGTCCGCAGCGGGCCCGACTATTCGGCATTTCTCCAATCGTTTCAAGTGATCACAATGGATAGTGCCTTTTTGCCTCCGGTATAGGTGGCACCTCCTCCAAGCCCGACGTGAAGCGCCGGGAATTGCCAAACCGAAAAGAGCTCCCCTGCCCCGGCCGCGGCGTGTATGCTCCGCCGCTGCGGGGCTGTCCGCATCGCCGGACGCCCACACAGAAACCCGGGAGCGGGTCACCTTTTCGCGGCAGGGAAGGAGCCAATTCGTGAGCGAGAACACCTTTAAGCCAGAAACCATCGTGCTGCACGGCGCCCACCGGTTCGATCCGGCGACCAATGCGGTGGCGGTGCCGATCTACCAGACCACGTCCTATCAGTTCGAGCACACGCAGCACGCCGAGAATCTGTTCGCGCTCAAGGAACTCGGCAACATCTACACGCGCATCATGAACCCGACCAACGACGTGCTCGAACGGCGGTTCGCCGAGCTGGAGGGCGGCGTCGCCGCGCTGGCGCTGGGGTCGGGTCAGGCAGCCTCCACCTTCTGCGTGCTCAACCTGTGCCGCGCCGGCGACAACTTCGTCAGCTCCACCGATCTCTACGGCGGGACCTGGAACCTGTTCGCCAATACCCTTTCCGACCTCGGCGTCGAGGCCCGGTTCGTCGATCCGGCCGACCCCGAGGCGTTCGCCAATGCCACCGACGACCGCACGCGCTGCTACTACGCCGAGACCCTGCCGAACCCGAAGCTCAACGTCTTCCCGATCCGCGAGGTCGCCGAGGTCGGGCGCAAGCTCGGCGTGCCGCTGATCGTCGACAACACCGCCGCGCCGGTGATGTGCCGCCCCCTCGACCACGGCGCCGCCATCTCCATGTATTCGACCACCAAGTACATCGGCGGTCACGGCACCTCGATCGGCGGGCTGATCGTCGACGGCGGCAACTTCGACTGGGAGGCCCACGCCGAACGCTTCCCGACGCTCAACGAGCCCGATCCCAGTTACCATGGCGCGGTGTGGACCCAGGCGGTGAAGCCGCTGGGGCCGATCGCCTTCATCCTGCGCGCACGGGTCATCCTGCTCCGCGACATCGGCGCCTCGATGAGTCCCTTCAACGCCTTCCTGTTCATCCAGGGCCTGGAAACCCTGCCGCTCCGGATGCGCGCCCACAACGAGAACGCCGCCCGCGTCGCCGACTACCTCGCCGCCCACCCCAAGGTCACCCACGTGATTTACCCGGGGTTCCAGGAGGGCGAGGTGCGACGGCGCGCCGACGCCTATCTGACCGGCGGCTACGGGGCGCTGGTCGGCTTCGAGCTGGCAGCGGGGCGCGAGGGCGGCCGGCGATTCATCGACGCGCTCCAGATGGTCCTGCACGTCGCCAACATCGGTGATGCCAGGACGCTGGCCATCCACCCGGCGACGACGACCCACTCGCAGCTCTCGCCCGAGGACCAGCTCCGTACCGGCGTCTCCGAGGGCTACGTGCGGCTGTCGGTCGGCATCGAGCACATCGACGACATCCTCGCCGACATCGGCCAGGCACTGGACGCGGTGTGATCGAATGACCGCCCGGCCTCCGGCGGCCATCGGCCAGTACCCGCGCACCCGGATGCGACGCAACCGGCGCACACCGTGGTCGCGGCGCTTGGTTGCCGAGACCCGTCTCTCCGTCGACGACCTCATCTGGCCGGTGTTCGTCGTCGACGGCTTGGGCCACCGGGAGCCCGTCGAGTCCATGCCCGGCGTCGACCGGCTGTCCATCGATCTGATGGTCGATGCTGTCGGCGAGGCGGCGGCGCTCGGCATCCCCGCCGTCGCCGTCTTTCCCTATGTCGACGCGGGTCTGAAGACCGCCGACTGCGCCGAGGCGGTGAATCCGGAGAATCTGGTCTGCCGCGCCGTCCGGGCCTTGAAGGCCGCCCATCCCGATGTCGGCGTGATCTGCGATGTGGCCCTCGATCCGTTCAATGCCGACGGCCACGACGGTCTGGTGCGGAACGGCGTCGTGCTCAACGATGAGACCGTCGAGATGCTGTGCCGGCAGGCCATCGTCCAAGCGGAAGCCGGCTGCGATATCGCCGCGCCGTCGGACATGATGGACGGCCGCATCGGCGCCGTCCGCGACGCCCTGGATAGCGCGGGTTTCGCCGACGTGCAGATTGTCTCCTATGCCGCCAAGTACGCCTCGGCATTCTACGGTCCGTTCCGCGACGCCGTCGGCTCGGCGTCGGCGCTGAAGGGCGACAAGAAGACCTACCAGATGGACCCGGCGAACACCGACGAGGCGCTGCGCGAAGTCGCCTTGGACATCGCCGAGGGCGCCGACATGGTGATGGTCAAGCCGGGCATGCCCTATCTCGACATCGTGCGCCGGGTGAAGGACGCCTTCGGCATGCCGACCTTCGTCTATCAGGTCAGCGGCGAGTACGCGATGCTGATGGCCGCCGCCGGCAACGGCTGGCTCGACGGCGACCGCGCGGTGCTCGAAAGCCTCGCCGGCTTCAAGCGCGCCGGCGCCGATGCGATCCTCACTTACGCGGCAGTGCGGGCCGCCCGGCTCCTCCACGAAGGCTGACGCGATTGGCTGTGGCCCTCAGGCCGCGACGGCACCCGACTTCGAGAAACCAGCGACGTGGTCGGCTTCGGCGCTCATCGCCTCGGCGAGTCGGACGTGGTGATCCTGGACCTCGTCGAGGGTCCAGTCGAAGGTGGCGATGATGTCGGTGACATCCAGGAGAGCGGCCGGGACAGGGTATCCCGGACGTCCTGGAAATCGGCGAACGCCGCTGAACGCCCGTCGAGCACAGCGCGTGAAACCAATTCGGCATCACGGAGCGCGTCGGTGATGCCGTGCGCCGTCAGCGGGTCCTTGAAGTACCCGGCATCGCCGACCAGGGCCCAGCCCGGGCCGTGCGGCTGGCGCATGTAGCCGACGCCGCCGGAAAAGCCGCGCAGCCGGCCGACCATCCGGGCTTTTTCGAGGTCGTCCCGCAGCGCCGGCGAATTGGCCGCGGCGATCTTGAGGAATCCGCCGTCCAGATCGCCCTTGAAGGTCTCTGCGAAACGGTCCTGGTGGACACCCGCGAATACGCATCGGTGGCCGTCGTTGGTGGGGATGACGCCGGCGGCGACGTCGTTTTCGAAGTACCAGTGGTAGCCGTCGCCGGGCATGTTTTCGTAGTAGCCGTAGACGTACCCCGACGCACCGCTGCCTTCGACGTAGGTCTCGGCGCCGACCAGCCGGGCGACGAGGGATTGGCGGCCATCGGCACCGATCACAAAGTCCGAATCGACCTCGACCACGTCGCCGTTCGAGTCCTTCAAGGCCACGCCCGTGACCCGGCCATCCGCGGCGGTCTGCAACTCGGTGAGCGCAACGCCGTGACGGATCTCGGCGCCGGACTCGCGGGCAGCGTCGACCAGCACGCGGTCGAGCACCGTCCGGCGTGGTGCGCAGAGGTGTGAGACCCCGTGCTCCGGCTTGATCTCGACGCGGATTTTGTCGCGGCCGTAGTAGAACGTCGTCTCCTCGATCCGCGGCGTTCCCTCGGCCATGACCCGGTCGAGCACGCCCCAACGGTCGAGCTGGACGACACCGGCCCGCATCATCGCGTGGGTCGAAACCGTGTCTGCGCCATAGGGCTGGCGGTCGACCACGAGCACCTTCGCACCGGCCCGCGCCAGCAGCATCGCCGTGGACGCGCCGGCGCAGCGGGCGCCGACGATCACGGCGTCGTATCGGGATTGAATGGGCTGTTCTTCGTGCATGACCCGCTCCTTGATCACGCTGCAATCCGGTCGAGACTGGCGCTGAGATGCTCCGCGAGATCGCGGGCATCGTCGCCGGCGCCGTCGATGAACGACGATTTCCGGCGGCGCAGGAACGGCAGCCCCATGACGTACAGGCCCGGGGCGTCGTCGACCACACCACCAGTGTGCCGGATTCGGCCCTTCCGGTCGAGTACCGGCACGTCGAGCCAGGAATAGTCGGGGCGAAACCCGGTCGCCCAGATCACCGTCTTGACACTGCCGTCGGTCAGGTCCTTGGCGAGTGGCGGATCGTCGTCGACCCGTGTCGGCTCGAACCGGTGCGGCGCCTCGAACTCGCCGTCCCGGCCGTTCGCCGAGACCCACTCGTCGATCCCGTCGAGCAGACGGTTCATCTTCAGATCCGCCAGCGCGCACTGGTTGTTCAGCGAGCCCGAGAACTGCGCCCGCCCGTCGCGGATGCCAGCCAGGCGGCCGACGATCGCAACGCCGCCTTGGCGTAGGGCGTTGAGGTCCAGCATCGCCCGCTCCCGGGTGCCGACGAGCTGCAGGGACGGCAACCGCCGGGCACGCCGCAAGTCCTCGACCTCGTTGTAGGACAGGTCCATCATGCCGGTGACGTCCATCCACCATTTGATGTCGCGCCCGCGGTAGACCCGTGGCACGCGGACGTGATCCCCGACCGACAGCATCGTCGGCCGGCCCGAGGCCTGAATCTCCCGGGCGAGCTGGATTCCCGTCGCCGATGCCCCGACAACCATCACGCCGCCGTCCTCGAGCTGGTCCGGGTTCCGATAGTCCTTCGGCGTCAGGTTCCGGATGCCCGCGGGCAAAGAGTCGGCAACGCCCGGCACCGTCGCCACGGCAAAGGCGCCATTGGCGAGGACAACCGTCCGGCACCGCCACTCGCTGCGGTCCGTGGCGACCACGTATCCGCCGTCGGTGCGCCGCACCGATGTCACAGTGGTGCCGGTCTCGATGGGCGCGCTGATCGTCTCGGCGTAGCCTTGAAGGAACCGGACCACCGCCGGCATGTCCATGTAGCCGTCGGGGTCGTCGCCCTCATAAGCATAGCCGGGAAGACGGCTTTGCCAGTTCGGCGTCAACAGCCTGAGCGAGTCCCACCGCTCCGTGCGCCAGGTGTTGGCGACCTCGCCCCGCTCGATCAACACGTGGTCGATCGAGCGGTCAGCGAGATGCCGGCTGAAGGCGAGCCCGGACTGCCCGGCACCGATGATGACGGTCGTTGTGGTTTTCACGACACTCGCCTCGCTTATGCGGTTCCGCCTCGTCAGCCGACGGTGACGAAGACGTTGGTCGGGTTGGTGATCACGTCGAACACGGCAGAGCGCTTCTGCGCCTGGGCGACGAGCGCCTTGATCTCGTCCTCCGTGGCGTCCGCGTCGACCTCGAAGTGCACGCGAATATTGCCGAAGCCGTTGCGCACCTCGTCGTCGATGCCAAGGATCCCCTGCAGGTCCATGTCGCCTTCGACGGTCGCCTTGACCGAATGAAGCTGGATGCCCCGGTGCTGGGCGACGGCGGCGACGCCGCCCATCAGGCAGCCCGCCAGGCCCGACAGCACGACCTCGACGGGGGTCGGTGCGAGATCTTCGGCCGCGAACACCTCCGGATGGTCGGTTTCCACCGTGAAGGAGTCCTCGCGAGTCTGCTCTTCACCGAGGCCGAAGAAGCCGTCGACGGTCGAGCGGCAATGGGTACCGTTGACCCATTCGCAGGTGGTGCGCCATTTGAACTGGGCGGCCTCCGGGGCCGCGTCCAGCGCTTCGCGGGCGCCGAGCAAGGCCTCGACGTTTACGCCGTTGTCGACCTTCGTGCCGGTCGTCTGTGTCGTCATCTCATACCGAGCTGCATTGATCGTGACTCATTAACGGCTTGTTGATGGATGGCGTGATTCAAAGGGTGGGAAACGGTAGAGGAGTTTCCCATGGGCCTGGCCATTCCCCTTCGCTCGGACTACGACGGATCGACCCTGCGACGCCTTGCCAGGGGTTCGGAGGACGCCAACCAGGCGCGTCGCTTGTTGGCGTT
>Ga0209568_1000525_pt1 | contig 13456 bp, 9 predicted proteins | sample WorMetOlspDAHAB2_FD_187406 | JGI IMG/M metagenome (GOLD analysis project Ga0209568, IMG submission 187406) | Marine gutless worms symbiont microbial communities from Max Planck institute for Marine Microbiology, Germany - Olavius sp. DAHAB.2... ...
TAATAATAATAATCAACATCACATATCACAAGAATGATATTAATTAATATCACGAAAATAGACAATACACAATAGATAAGCAAGACAATCATTAAGGCAAATAAACACACACTCATAACAACGGGTTCTGACAAAGCGGTATCAATGTATCATTCACATGTTTGTGGACAGGACATCATGCAACGCTCATATCATCAATAAGAAATAAAAAGGAAAGAAGTCCTACCCATATAAAAAGATCCGATGTTCTATGAAAGCAACCTTAGGACGATTGACTGTTATTTCAGTTTTATTAAACGGGTTGTATTTAAGAAGAAAGTTAATTTATATAAAAACAATTGTCTGCGTGACACAAGAATCTCGGTGCTATAGCCCAGGCCAACAGTTGACAGCTACCTGCTATATACCTCATAAATCGTGGACTAAATAACGCATAGTTGGGCATAAAATGAAGTGACCTTTAAAGATCACTACAGGTCATCTGCAATAGCGAATATCACATACCAATGATACCATTCTACTTTCAATAGCTGACCGCTGTAGCCTGCGAGTCTCATGACTGAATGCAGTCACACAATTTTGGAGGCTTACATAGAGCGTCGCATATATGCTATTCGTTTGTAAATCCATCCCTGCATATAACGGCAGAATGACTATACTGTTATCCTTTTATGGCTCTTTGGCCGTATTGCTGGATACCTCCAGTACAAATTCGTTATGAGTTAAACAGGGTACATTCACCCATCGAAATGAAAACAGCTTTGTGTACCAGCTCGACGAGACTCGATATCTTGTTCATCAGCGACTTAATAAACTGTTTAGTCCCTGGCGAGCAGACACCGCAAAACGAACTGCCAATTCTTGTTAATAATTCATTTTCATCGCTGCGACTGCGAAGTGGTTGTACATTGTGGCTTGGACAACGTTAAATTAGCACTGCAACAGGTGCTGCCGCGGCGGATGCGAATTACGATGTCTCGAGGATCGAAGGGCAGCGCGGCACGTCGTCGGCTGCGATCCACGGCTGTCAGGATGCTGACCTCATCAACCGCTCTTTCCTATTGCCACAACAGCGACATTCGCGCGACCAGTCTAATCAACGGGTTCCGTTTTCTGTCTCTCTCTTCTTCTCTGTGCGTCTGTCTGTATGTCCGACCGACTAACAATTCATCGACAATGTGGCCTGATCTATGTGCTGCAATGACCTGAGCCGGCCGCGCGCGCACCTGCTGCGTCCATGCGCTGCTGTGGACTGGACTGGACAGCGGTCGAACATTTGTCCGAACAGCAACAATTTATGTGTCCGTGTGTCGCAGTTAATCTCGCAGCTCGTAAACACTGTTGTCGGCATACGGCGACAACTCCTGCAGGAGCTGGAGTGACTTAACGTCACTCACCCATTCTCTTTGTCACTGTCGTTCTCAGTTGCACACTTTGTCGTCGAGCATCGTCTCACTGTCCGACTTCTTTGCGGTTTGCGTTTCGGACGAAACAGAGAAAAAGCAGAAGATGTGCTCATAGATCATGTGGTCCATCGCGAGTGAGCTCACTCCTTTGACCTTTGAGCCGGCGAGAGGTAGACCCAGTCAAGCTAGTACAGAGTTGCACATGGATTGGATCCATCCATGGTTCGATTGGATAGGATTGCATCTGAAAAAAAATAGGACCCATGTCCAACTCTGAGCTAGCATGCAATAAGCCGTCCCAGTAACACGGCCCACCGCTACGCCGGACGCGCCGTTACTTCCCTGGTTGTTGCAGAGACTCATTGCACCTACACACGGAGGGTGGCCAAGCTGACTGGGCCTGCGTGGCATGGATAAATACCAGGGTGCTAGACCCTTCGAAGGACGACCAATCCAAGTACTAACTGGGCTCAACATAGCTTACCTTTGTTGATGCGACCACCGCTGTTACCACAACGCCAAACCAGCCACTAAAATGCGCGACGAAAAGTCGACTGCATGCAGCGGCAAAACACGACCGATCTTTTATCTCAATGAACAAATCAACATCAACATCAACAACATTCTTTATTACGCCATAAGGCAGCACATACAGTTAAAAGGCAATCTAAAATACTACTAATACGCATACAACAATACTACAGCAAAATAGCAAACACAAAAGTTGAATAAAAGAAAACCTGAACAATGTATTTAAAAATCGACAAATGTCTCAAGTCTACAAAAACATTTGTGTGAACCTTGACCAGACCGCGGAATAATTTTAATATTTAGGATGCTATTCATACGTTTATTGCGCCCAAGGCAGCAACAGCACAACACACACTACAAGTACATGGAAAATACACAAAAGTCTAAGCCTACAAGACAGTAAACAATAAATCTATAATACAACACGGACCCATAACTGTGATATGCTCGTTACACACATGAGTCGTCATTCACAAGGGTTGTGAAGTGTGACCAAAATACGTTTTTTTAAAACAAAGTTATTCAAGTGCATGACATGGTAAGCTGAGATATTATATCTAGCAGCAGAGTGAGTGAGTGAGTAGAGTTTAACGCCCCACACGACACAATATAGGTCATTTCGGAGGCGGAATATCTAGCAGCAACTGCCAGCACAGAGTGATAACACTCATGTGCAAGAATGTGTGAGACAATACTATCATGATAATACAATACATAACAAATGAATCGCCAAGGGACAGCGAAACGCTCCGATGCATTCTAATCCCTTCGCTCACTCCGGGCTATGCATGCAGACAAGCCTCTACACCTTAACAAGGGCGGCAGGAAGTAACCATGTGTTTGGGCCATCAAATTCCAGATCCTCCTACATAATGCATATAATATTTGACACAAACTAGAATATTCTTGTTGTTTTCTATACTCAAATTTGATGAAAGAAGTCTATCCTCACTAAGGGTTTTTAAAACGAGTGCTGAACGCCGCTGCTCCTGTGGTCAGCGACACCCGCAATTTAGTGCGGGTGTGACCAACGTGATGCACCACGAACTACATTGGCTTGGTGTGTAGGAGAGAGAGAGTGAAGTACAAATTGAGTGTATTGGTTTATCACTGCTTGCATGCCACTGCTCCCCGGTTTCTTTCTGAATTGCGTACATTAGTTGTCAATGTAGCTTCTCGGAGAAATCTGCGACCTGTCTGCGTAAATGAACTGAGGATGCCACGCCATTAACTGTTCAGTGCCGGCTGTCGTGCTTACGTCGCAGCCCCGTCGGTCTGGAATTCATTGGCAGATTATCTGCATGATCCGGCACGTGGACTCAATATTTTTAGGCGTCAGTTAAAGACAATCTTGTTTGTACAATATTAGGCACAGCGTATCGAGCGCATTAGAGATATTATGACTATGCGCTATGTAAATTTACTATCTACTTACTTTACTTACTTACTAAAAATTGTCCAAACGTCTCCAAAAATGTCGAAAATTTGATGACGAATCTGTCAAAATATTCGCCGGTTTGCAAAACATTTAGCACTGAAAGAATAATGAATATCGGGTAACCAATTTAACTAAGTTACTGTCAATATGTAAACGTAAAAAGGTTAGTTTTTCTAACAGGAATAATGCGAACCAGATGTCAGTTCACATGATCTGCCTCGTGTGGACTCCAGAGCTGTAGAATACCACCTTGTTTCCTTACCGAGTGTCATTAAGGCGATAAAACCATAGTAGCTTTTGGTGTTTTTGTGCTTAATTGTTTGGATTTATCGAGTTGTATGTTGTATTGAACTATGTATTTTCTGCACTATTTATTTTGTAATGAGTTAATGAGTAATGCAGGTGAGTTTTCAATGGATTGAGCGACTGACTGGCAAGATCGTGTCCGAAATAACCTAATCTGCATCTGGGGGCATAGTTAAGGCGTGATTTTGACAGGCCAAACGCGTTTGCGGTTCGGTTCAGTTCGGTTCACTTTGGTTCACTTTGGTCGCATGCGCGGTCAAAATCACTATACGTTTCACTTCGGTTCAATATGGCGTCTGTTGACATAATAAATTTTGAGAATAAGTATGATTATCCCGATAATTAAGAATTACAGCAGCATCAGCGAAGCAGCGTGGCAGTAGAGTGGTATAAAAAGTGCATAACGACAGCCAGCAGTACGGTATTACTAGGTATTACTAGGGCCTACATAAAAATGCACACGTCATAAGTTTGGCGCCACAGACCCATGTTACGTACACAGCCTATTCTACGACGGTGATTTTTCCGCCTATTTACGTGCACTCCTATATACGAGAGCACCCATATGTTTGCAATGTAATAGTGATTAGTGTATTTAAAGCGCTGCAAAAAGCAAAAACACCAACTTACTACACGTGATAATTACAATTACAATTTTGTTATTTTCGCATATACACGTCCGCCATATTGAACCGAACTGAACCTGCTCATGAGCTCGGTTCACTTTAGTCGCAAACCGAACCGTAAACGCGTTTGCGGTTCACTGAACCGGACGAGTCAAAATCACTACGTTTCCGAACCAAACCGAACCACACCGAACCGGGACCGGTCAAAATCACGCCTTTAAACTCGACTCGCTCAGTCATTCACTGACCTGATATTCTTCTCTATCTGACGGTAATTACGTCTCTGTCTTGTGCAACCAAATCCAGCGTCTCACCGACTTCTTTTTGTTGAACGTTACGCCATTAATGCAGACGTTCTACGTCGGACATTCATTAATGGCATCTTCTGCGGCAGAATACACTGTCGTAACGAAGTAACGGCACTGCCAGTCACAATGCTGAAATGTCGACTTGCGCGTACAGACCACCTATCGCGACGCTTTAGCTAGCGACGACAGAGCGTGGAAAATCCACCAAATGCCGGCCACGTCGTGAATACTGGTGGTCGTTAGTTTAGGCGAATTACACGATCAATGGACGGTGCGGCGTAACGACAGACGACTGTTTCTTTTTGTCAGAGAGAATGACGTTAAGATTGATCAACTGCGCTCCCGAGTAGTGTTTTCCGGCGTCCGCTTCGGTAGTATCAGTCTCGATGTCAAGGAATAATTCAACGGGTCGTCTTTTTTAACGCACAACGCCAGTATACTCACCTTGTTACTCCTTGTTTACGGGCCACTTTCAACAAAGTTAAGTAAGTAAGTCAGTCAGTAAATAAATAATGGTACTTCACACTGTGGTGCGATCCCAGACGAAATACCCAAACAAAAACGCCTTTAGCGACTGTATGAATCAACTGGCTATCTGAGGTCCGGCGGCAGATTGTTCCAGAGTTGTGGTAGTGTTACGTCAAAGCTCTCTCACTTCGAACAGTCGGCGACCGAGCGTTTTGTGTTGCGGCGGCAAAAATCTGGAACAATCTTCCGCCAGAAGTGACGTCATCAGCAACACTGTCGACATTTAAACATAAACTTAGCTTTTTTCGCTATCATTTCCCAGCACATACTACATGCATATCCATATTTCCCCCATATTGTTGTACAGTGACTGCAATGCTTTTGCATTTTTGTTTACTTAATTTTTTGATGTTGTTGACGTTGTTATCTAAACGAGATTTGAAACTGCTCAGCTATTACAACATGGTTAGATAAAGAATTCCAAAACATTAACATTAACAATGCGATTAGAGAAACATTTATACTTGTTTTTCTAGCAATTTCTCACGCGATGAATAGGACTTTCGATGTACGCACATTCCACCTATGCGCCTCGTCGACAAATGAACCTATTTTCATACTTTTCGGTTCCTATGTATAAGCCTACTATGGCCCTGCCTGTCTAATTTTCTGACACAAAACATATAGTTCCTCGTCTATTGCTGGTGGAGCACACATCACTGCCTTATAATGATTTCGCTGCCGCGGGCACTAATGCATGTCGCTCAAGTGAATACTGCATGCTCTTGGTTCGTTGTCAATAATATTGGTACCCGTATGTCATTATCGTTCTATTCTACATGGTAAAAAGATTAATAATAAATCGTTGTGTCGTCACACAGTCTTAACACACGAGTAAAAAACACGTTATGTTTTATATAGCTGTGCAGTGTGCACGTGGGAAATAATCCGGCCACAGACTTTATATACAAAAACATCGAACTTCACTGTCAAAAACTGCCGTTTACAAAAACTGCGAAATGAAAAGCCGAAAACAGCAAAATTGGAAAAAGGTGATATGACTCACACTGACTGTAGAGGGTGGTCCTAAAAACGGATACCCAGTTTTACTTTTGGGCTAACTTCGGTAATTCAGCACCGATTGTAACTATTCTTTCACTGTTACAAGCAGAAATTTGTGGCGCGTAAACGTGAAGTTCTTCCACCAACCACACCTTTATTGTGTGACCACCTTACCTAGCAAAACAAACACTATTGCTAATATCGGTGTTAAGTGTTTTGTTTAATTGACTAAACTTATCTCTCAACAGTATTAAAATGATATGCGGCTGCCCAAGAGATGTTGCTCGATGTGTCCGCCGCCATTCTTGATAACAGCTTCAAGACGTCGACGCCATTCATTCAGTAGTGTTTGTTTTGCCAGGTAATGTGGTCACACACAATAAAGGTATGGTGGGTGGAAGAACTTCACGTTACGCGCCATAAATTTCTGCTTGTAACAGTGAAAAAATGGTTAAACTCTGTGCTGAATTGCCGAAGTTATCCCAAATATAAAACTGGGTATCCGTTTTTTGGACTACCTGTATGTATTAGGCAATATTGCGCGTAGTAATAGATCACCTTTTTTTATTCTTTTTGGTGTGTCATGTTGCTGTTAACTAGCTCATTTTTTACATTAACGGCTATATACTATGAAATACGCGCAGGGTGGACCAGAAACGTAAGCCACTACCAAATTATCCTAAGAAATATTATAAAATCTCATCAAAGCCAGTCAATGAAATTAGATATTTTCGTCTAATTAAAGTAACAATTAATCAACATGATATTATCTGCTGGTAATAAATATTCTGTGCGTGACCTACTTCGTGATGTCATTAACAATAGTAACGAAATGCATCACATAAGGTAGATGATATCAGCGCTCCCTCTGGCATCAGCTGGAGGAGCTGAAAATAACGGACCAGCAAAATTGCAAGGCATGAAATAGCAAGACATGACAGGCAAGTAAGTGATCGTCTTGAGCACACACAAAACAGTCTATTCGTGGATCCTAGACTTTTGCAGTTGTCCTCTATGGCTTGTTGCGGCAACGATTCAACTCTAGCTACAGTACAATAATCGTTGCTCGTCGGAAAAACGACGCACGCGAACTATGTAGGTAAGTAAATTTCAGACGGCCGACAATTGTGATAATTAGTCCAGAGTCGGCATGTGTAGATGTGGCAAAATAGATTGAGTAGATTTACCACTGCACCCCTATAGTCTGATTCGACTCTATAGGGACGATCACTCGATCTTTCATCGTGTTCACGTTACGTGACAATATTTTCCTGTCGTGCAATTGCATGTCCGGCATTTTCAGTCAACCCCATCAAGCTGTGAATTCCACTCCTAAACCGTTTTTAGATGAAGTAAAAATTACTTTGATTTCCATATTTTCTTTTTTTCTCGTTTCAATCACGATTTTATCATATACATTGATTTTACCCGTATGGCAGCTTCAAGAACAGAAACTGTTGATGTCAAAAATTAGGTCACAAACAGCGTATTTAATATAAAAATATAATAATCTCGTGTTCATTTGGTAATCAAAAGTGATAAAAAATCTTGCCTCACAGACGGCTTAATACGATTAATGATGATTCGTGATAGTGGCTTAATTTTTGAGCCACCTTGTAGTTATTCATAGATGCAGTAATACGTTTTGTAGCCTCTCCATACGGAATCGCACGAACTCCTGTCAGTATATAGGCCTGTATACAAATACTGTAACACTCGCTTCCGATAAAAAAACAAAAAGGCGCTCAAACAAATGCAATAAATATAAGCAATCGCTTTGGCAGTAAGCAGTATAACACTCTAAGTAAAAGGCTGCTATTTTAGTGCGTTCGTAAACCAGCATCAGCACTGTTGAAAGCGAAGACGTGCAGAATGCAAAACTTATAAAACATGCAGCAGTTGAAATGCGAGAGCAAAAAAAGACTAAAGAAGAGAGAATGTACAGCGAGCGACCTACTGTGGAGATCTTTCGACGACATCAACGATGGCGTGTGTGCAGCAACTGGACTAACATTCAGCAGATCTGCAGCAGCAACCAGAAGCGATGGAGAGAGCTAGATAACGCACCTGCAGGCATACAGGGTGGCCGAAAAAGTAAGTCACTATCAATAACCATCATTCTGTCATATTAAAAACCGTCAGTGAGGCTAGATTTTTTCAGCAAATTTGAGTATAAAATGAGCACAAGAATATTTTAAGTTTGTATTAAATATTCTGTGTCCTAATTTGTGATGTCATCAGTTGTGTTAGAAGCTGCGATACGTGTAAAATCAATGTATATACTATAAAATCGTGATTGAAAACCAGAAAAAGAGAAATTGTGGGAATCAAAGAATTTTTTCATATAAATCTCCATCTAAAAAATGGTTTAGTTAGTACTGGAATTCACAGCTTGCCAAGGCGAGCTTGCCAGAGGGAACGCTAACATCATTTACGGTATGACGCATATCAATACTTTGCAGGTCAGGCAAAATTATTGACGTCACAAAGTAGGTCAAGCGCAGAATATTTAATACCAACTGATGATATTATAGTGTTTGATTGATACTTTAATTTGACGAAGAAATATAATCTCACTTGCAGGCTTAAGTATTATTTAATATGATTTTTTGATAATTTGGTAGTGGCTTAGTTTTTGAGCCAACCAGGCCCACCCTGTACACATACACCCTATACCCTATACATAAGGGGAGCTATAATGTCATGATGAAACATCGTGGCCGTGTTGTAGGGCTACTTCTAGTTAACAGAGAGTGAAGCACAATGCGAAGGTCTGAATCGTTCTTATTGTGCCGAGGTACTTGGCAGAGCGTGTAGTGTAGGTCACACACAATAACGGGTAGACCTAGTTAAGTTTCGACGCTATACCGCAACGACCGTACAAGATGGTGACAGCAATTAGCAATAGATTAAATTATGTCATTGTCACTTAATGTGATCTCACTAAATGACTATATACAACATCGCCACTCAAGCCCCGTAATAAGGATACTTTATGTAGGCAAAGAGCGAACAAAAATGCGGAAATCTGGGGAAACATTACTGTAAACTCGAAGTTATTCGCTGACGGTGTATTTTGACCAGCGAAATTCCTCACACAACAGTTGACAAGCATATTTACGACATCCAGCCCCACAATATGGCGACGGCAACTACCGTCACTAGCTGTCACCAACGTCTGGATTCTGCAGTGCTTCCACGAATGCTGTCGGCGCCGGTCGTGGTCTTGATGAGCCGAAACTTGACCTGACTTTCAAAGAGACGCTCTATACGCTAGACTGCCTAATGATGCAGGCCGCCCGCGTGATGTACTTTCAATTAGACCGCATGAACTGCATGTCTTTGTGTATTGGTCAGCATGAAAAACTCGCACGTCGCACGATGTGCATCAGCGAAACATACAGGGTGGCCCCCCAAAAAACTGGCACACTTTTTTTGTACGCCTTAACTTCATACGCCTTAACTTCATCAACTACTGACCGATTTTCAAACTTATTTCACTGTCTGAATCAGGAGAACAGTTTTAATAATTCGGTCACTGAAGATCACACCACACCTCAAGTGTGTCCCTACACTACCTTGTGAAATGTCAGTTCTTAATAGCAACAATTGAAAACAAGACGACTCCTGTAACAACACATTTTAAGAAATTAACAACAGGAAACAACGTGGTTATTGTCTCAGTTTTTATCCAAAGTAGGCCTAACTGTCGTATCCTGCGGCATTTACATATACTGTTCAATATGTCCGCCTTGCTGCTGGACGACGAGCTCTTAAAATGTGTTGTTACAGAAGTCGTCTTGTTTTCAATTGTTGCTATAATGATCAGCAATTATGCCACCTATTCATATCTTGCTGTCATTTACTTTCGCAAAAACGTTAGAAAAAACTATAATTTGTGTAAATATAGCCTCTACTATTATGTCATTTTAACGTATCCGTGCACAAAAACAAATGGCAAGTAACTTGTGCTGCGTAAACGCAGAGCTAAATACGGCATTGCACCATAGGCCTGCAGTAACTTGTGTATCGCTGGTTCTTTTTTTGTTTATTGTTGATTATTTAAGTGAATTAACGTTACAATTAAAGATTTCGCTTACTGCTATCATGATATAACCAAAAACACGTAGGCCTATGTGTACAACCGCGAATTGATACATAAACAGTGACGTTTTGATGGCTCTGTTCGACCAACGTTAGTGAATAGCACCTCCGGTGTGTTGGACGGCCAGAGAGCGAGTGGAATAAAATCTGGCGTCTCTTGGTGCAGCATCACTGATTGAGTCTGCGCGCATGTAATAACTGAAAATAACGAAAACGTACTTCCAGATGCTGCCCGAATGTCAGGAAGCAGCATCTGTCTCAAAACGACGTCGTGATAGTACGCTCCATTGATTTTGACCACTGGTTCGAGGACATGAATGTTACTGGCACCGACGCATTATACTGTATACAGGATGGCCCAAAAAAGTGAACCGTATTAAATCCTGACAATGAGATTTATTCGACAAATTATAAAATGAATCAAGCACTATAATATTATTCGTAGGTATTAGATATTCTATACGTCACCAACTTTCTCACCTCAATAACTGTGCCTGACCCACAGATACGGTAAATGATGTCAGCGCTTCCTCTGGCATCTGCTCGCCTTAGCAAGCTGTGAATTCTATGTCTGAACGATCTTTTAGATGGAGATTTATGTAAAAACATCTTATTTCCATATATTCTCTTTTTTCTGGTTTTTTTTCTGATTGTATCAGATACGTTGATTTTACCCGTATCGCAGCTTCAAACACAGCAGGTGATGACGTCACTAATTTTGTCACACATAGAATATTTATTATATTCTTGTATGCATTTTGTAGTCGATATTGATGAAAAATCTAGCCCCAGTGGTGGGTTTCAATACAATTTAATGATGATCCGTGATAGTGGTTCACTTTTTTGGGGCCACCTTGTATACCCGGCATGAATATTCTCTGATGTGTATCGCCAAAACACGACTTTTGCATTTTACAAGGTACGGTCGATCTGATAGCAACAGCGTTAAGGTGAGATGGGCAAAACTATAGTCATCGAGGTCAAGTATATTCATGATGCTGCAGGACAAAACTTATTATTGGCCTAATCGGCCAATGTTTCACGGACAGTGGCGGATCATAATGGAGGCCAGTGAGGCCGCGGCCTCAGGGCCCGCGGCTCCAAGGGGCCCGTGGTGACGATGGAAATGAATTTTTGAATATAGAAATTAGAATTATGTTTTTGACCAACATTATTGTTGTTATTGTAAGAGGCCGGATGACTGCATTCAGTTGAGCAAGTTTGTATTGAATGGACCGATCGATAATTAACGCAGTTTTAATCCTACAGCCAGTCAGTCAGCGAGCCAGCCAGCAGTCTCCGTTTCGTTGCAGGCTGAAGGAATGGTGAACAAGATGATGAGACTTGAGTACCGCATTTTGACAGATTTGTGGGCAACTCTGCTGAACCGTTATAATATCGTCAGTATGACACTTCAGGGCAGCAGTCTTGATCTGAATAATGCAGGTGCTCTCTTGGAATCACTGTGTTATGTTGCGACATTGCGCGAACAGTTCGACATCTTTGAAAAGAATGGCAAGACGCTGAGTGGATGCTCTAAATACAAGGAAGACTCAGACCGGAAATGAGGATGCATTATCAAACTGAAACGGTTCGAATGGGAATCTGCAGACGCAGACGCGAATCTGTCACCTCAAGACAAGTTTCGCACCAGCGTGTTTTTAACAATTATCGACAGCATGACTGGTGCATTCAAGAAACGACTGGATGCCTGTGCGAAATTTGTTTTGGTTTTTGCATGAAATCTTTGATCTGAGTCCAGAGTCGATCATCGAAAGTTCCAACCGCCTGGATGAAGCATATCCAGAAGATCTGGTACATGATCTGGCGGATAAACTCGTGTGCACTTTTGTAGCTTCGCCCGCAGCAGCAGCGGTCTCTGTAAGTGCGATTGCTTTTACAACAGCGTTCCGCTTTCTAAACGTTTTACGTCCCGCTGACACGCAAACTGCTCACGTTCACACGGTCTTGGTAATAACGAAACGGAGTAACTATAATACTACTGCAAACCACGGTCATTAACTCATTATAAATTCACGGTATTAAAACCACACATGACACTGATCGGATGACACTGATGTAGGCAGCCGGTATTAAAACAGCCTTGCGATCAAACGCTCGGCTGGCGCAGGTGTCGCAGTATACTGAGTGCGTGTATCGCCATGACATGCCAACCACCGTCATGCCTGATAAACAAAGAAATCCCTAAAGGGTCATTCGGTATCATGTATATATACACGCTGGGGGATTGAGCTGAGACAGCGGCACGATGTCGATCGCGGTTAGACGCAGCAATTGGACAGAACCGAGCGACACTGACACATACGAATGCGTCTGAGAAAGTCAATAGGCTGCCGTCGTGAGAAAAATGCTCGACGCTTTGCGGAGTTTCATAATTCATTTATAGTGTAAGTTACAACACCGTCTGAGTGGATTACGCGAGCGTTATCCACGACTACTGTGTTGGAACTGGCTTATATAATGACCGTTATAAACAGACTCGGAGTTCATAATTCGCTAGTGGCTTAAGGCGTATGAGGGCGTTGAATATAGGTCAAGCGCATCACAAGCTTACAGTCAGTCAAAGCATAGACACTGGAAATAAAAGTACGTCATGATATACTATGTCTCAAAAAATTGGACTTGGAAACTTATCGATAACTCTGCCAAATCTTAGTCGATTAGCAATTTTTTCATTATTGTAAGCAGAATGAAATTTATAACAAATTTTTTTTCAGTTATTTTCATTCTGTAGGCCAGTTGTTGTACCTTGTGAAATCAGTTCTTCAAAAACAAGTGGAAATGTTGCAGATTTAAATATTTACATACTGCTCCATTATGGCCACCAAACAGCCCCGACATTAACGCAGTAGATTACCAGATTACCAAGCAGCGTGTGAACCTGTCGCGTGCTCACGACGTCGATCTTTCTAACTTTGTACACTGTTTGAATCTGGAGAAAATGTGTAAAACTACCATTGAGTGAAGCGTCAATGTCTTAAAGCAATAATAGAAAACAAGACTTCGGTAGCAACACGTTTAAATGACTAACAACAGGTAACAACGTGTTTATTGTCTCAGTTGGGAGCAATACGTCGTTTGTAGTTCACCTGCTCTGCTCCGTACCTCAAGGCTCAGTCCTTGGTCCACGTCTATTTATTATGTACGTGGCTGATTTGGCTGACTTTGTTGAGGAACGTCAGGTGA
>Ga0209568_1000528_pt1 | contig 13423 bp, 13 predicted proteins | sample WorMetOlspDAHAB2_FD_187406 | JGI IMG/M metagenome (GOLD analysis project Ga0209568, IMG submission 187406) | Marine gutless worms symbiont microbial communities from Max Planck institute for Marine Microbiology, Germany - Olavius sp. DAHAB.2... ...
GGAATCGTTCGAAAATCTGTATGATATTCATGGCGTTTCGCTCCTTCGGCAGCCGGTTTGATCCCTCAACAAGATCAACATAGCTCCGGTGGGGCGGAATGTCAAGACCCTAAACTAGGAAATTCCGAAGATCAATCACGCCGAACGCGAGACCAGCATGGCGCGGGACGGCCTGATCGCCGAGATGATCGGCGGGCGAACGACGATCAAGGCGCTGGCCCTCGACGGCGCGATGCGGCCGCTGTGGGAGGAAAAGCACGCGGAGAACATCGAGCGCGCGATCACCCGCGGCGGCAAAACGGATGCCTACGCAAGTCTGGGCACGACGTTGACCATGTTGACGACCGTGGCGCTGACCACGGTCGGCGCCGTCGCCATCGTCAACCAGGAACTGACCATCGGCGCTCTGATCGCCACGAACATGCTGAGCGGGCGGCTTCTCGGCCCCCTCAATCAGCTTGTCGGTACCTGGCGGACCTACGCCTCGTTCAAGGAATCGGTGGAGCGGCTCGGTCAGGTGTTCAACACGCCGAGCGAGCGGACCGAGAGCGAGGTCAAGCTCGACCGGCCGGCTGGCCAGATCACCCTCGAGGAGGTTTCCTTCGCCTACGGCGACGGTGCCGCCCCGGTGGTCGACAATGTCAGCCTGACCCTCCGCGCCGGTGGCGTTCACGCGCTCGTCGGGCGAAATGGCAGCGGCAAGACGACGTTGTTGAAGCTGATCCAAGGGCTGTACGGGCCGACCACCGGCCGCGTGCTGATCGACGACGCCGACATCGCCCAGTTCACCCGGGGAGAGCTCGCCGGCTGGATGGGGTACGTGCCCCAGGAGTGCGTGCTGTTTGCCGGTTCGATCCGCGACAACATCGCCCATCGCATTCCGGATGCCTCCGACGAGCAGGTTGTCCGCGCGGCGACCGCGGCCGGCGTCCATTCCTATATCATCGACCTGCCCGACGGCTACGGAACGGAAATCGGCGAGGCCGGACGGCGGCTGTCCGGCGGCCAGCGCCAGCGAATCGCCATCGCCCGGGCCCTCGTTGGCGATCCGCCGGTCGTGCTGCTCGATGAACCGTCCAGCAGCCTCGACCGGCAGGCCGAGCATGAACTGCGCGGAACGCTCACCGAGATCGGCAAGGAGCGTTCTGTCATCATCGTCACGCACAGCCCGATTCTGCTCTCCACGTGCCAGGACCTGGTCGCGTTGGACCGCGGCCGCGTCGCGCTCGCCGGACCGTCGGAAGAGATTCTGCCGCGGTTGTTCGGCGGGGCCAAGGGCGGCGGCGGCGCACGCCGCAAAGGCGCCGCAGCTGCCGAGGCCGCCGCGAAGCGAACCGGAGCGGCGCCGCCGGCACAACAGCCTGCTGCGGGTGCCGGCGGTGACGCGACACCCGAAGCTGCCTCCCGCGTCGTCGCAACCCACGCGGCAGGCGTGGTCAAGGGCCAGGTCACGGGAACGGGTGTGGCACCGCAGGAGAGTGGGACTCCGGCGAAGGTGGAGGGAAGCTCGTGAACCGATTGGAAGGCCTGCTGACCCACCATCCCTTGCCCAGTTGGCGCCCGGTGGCTTGGCCGGTGATGATCCTGCTTTTCGTCCTCGTGGTGTGGGCGAATTTCGCCCTGCTGGACGAAGTCGCCGTCGCCATGGGCGAAGTCGTGCCGCAAGGCAAGGTCAAGGTGGTCCAGCACCTGGAAGGCGGCATCATCGAAGAGATCCATGTCGCCGAAGGGGACATGGTCAGACCCGGTGATCCCCTGGTCCAACTCGACCTCGCCACCTCGGGCGTCAACCGCAACGAACTCCTCGCCCGTCTGGACGGGCAACTTCTGGTGCGCGCCCGCCTCGCCGCCGAGGCGGAAGGCAAGGAGCTCGAGTTTCCGGGCGACGTTTCGGCCCGCCGCCCGGTCATCGCCGCCGCCGAACGCGAGGCTTTCCGCGCCCGCGAGCGGGAACTGGTGTCGACGCTGGCGGTGCTCGAGGAGCAGGTGAAGCAGCGCGAGCTCGAGGTTCAGGAACTCGAAGCCCGCCAGCGGGCGGTGACCAAGAACCTCGGCCTCGGCCAGCAACGGCTGCGGATGTCGACGTCGCTGTTGCAGGAAGGCCTGACCGCGAAGATGGAGCACCTGCAACTCGAGGTGGAAGTCGACAGCCTGAAGGGCGAGATGGAGAGCCTCGTGCCAGCCATTCCCCGCGCCCGCGCCGCGGTCTCCGAGGCCGAGCAGCGCCTCGAAGAGGCACGGATCCGCTTCCGCCGCGAGGCCCGGGAGGAAACGGGCCGCGTCGAGCAGGGAATTGCCCGCCTTCAGGAACTGCTGGCGGAAGCCACCGAGCAGGGCGTCCGCGCCGAGATCAAGAGCCCCATCGAGGGCGTGGTCAAGAACATGCGCTACAACACCATCGGCGGCGTCGTCTCGCCGGGCGAAGCGATCATGGAAATCGTGCCCACGGGCGACAAGCTCGTCGTCGAAGCCAAGCTCAATCCCACCGACCGTGGCTATGTCGAGGAAGGCCAGCGCGCGGTCGTCAAGGTCACGACGTACGACTTCGTCCGATATGGTGGTCTCGACGGCGCCGTCCTCCATGTCGCGCCGGACTCGACGACCGACCAGGACGGCGCGCCCTATTTCCGGGTCATCGTCGAGACCGACAAGACCTACCTCGGTGAGGAGGGACAGCTTCCGATCACGCCCGGCATGCAGGCGACCGTCGACATCCATACCGGCGAGAAGTCGGTGATGGACTATCTGATCAAGCCCGTGCTCAAACTACGCCACGAGGCGTTTCGCGAGCGATGAAGCGGGCCTTCGTCATTGGTCTCGTATCTTTACGATTTCTTGTATAACTGTAGGGCCATTCTGGTACCGGTGCTGACGTGACGATCCCAAGGGAGGGGGAATGTCGCTAACGACGATCATCGGCCTGCTCACGGCGTTCGGACTGTTCTTCGGCGCCGTCGCCATCAGCACCGATAACTGGATCATCTTCTTCAGCCTGTCGAGCTTCATCATGGTGTTCGGCGGCACCCTCGCCGCGACCTTCATCTCCTATGAACCGCGCTACGTCCTGTTGTCGCTGAAGCTGATCTTGCGGATCGTCTTCGCGCCGAAGATCGGCCGCAATGTGCTGAAATCGGAAGTCGGGCGAATCATCCGCTGGGCCTACACCGTGCAGCGCAACGGGTTCCCTGCCCTGGAAGCCGAGGCCGGCAAGGCGGTCAGGGGGGACCGCTTCCTCAAGTTCAGAATCGACATGGTGATCAGCGGCTACAAGGGCGAGGAAGTCCGCGAAATTCTCGAGACCACGGTCGAGAACACGTTCGAACGCAACGCCGTGCAGGCCAATATCCTGAAGGCCATGGCGGCGACTTCGCCGGCGTTCGGGATGATCGGCACCCTGGTCGGACTGGTCATCATGCTCGACAAGATGGGGTCCGATCCGACCCAGCTCGGCCCCGGGCTGGCGGTGGCGCTGCTGACCACGCTGTACGGCATTCTGTTCGCCCGGCTCATCTTCCTGCCGGCGGCGACCAAGGTGCTGCAGCGCGAAGAGATCGTCCGCTTCCGCAACCATCTGGTCGCCGAAGGCATGGCGCTTCTGGCCGAGCGGCGGAACCCGCGGTTCATTCAGGATAAGATGAACAGCTTTCTCGACCCCGCCATCCACTTCAACATCGACAAGATGAAGAAGTAGGCACGAGGACACGACCTTGGCCGCAGGACGCAAAAAAAAAGGCCTCGGACGAAGAACCGGAAGAGGACTGGCTGACCACCTACGCCGACGCGATCACGCTCTTGATGGCGTTCTTCGTCATGCTGGTCTCGTTCTCCAAGGTCGATATTCCGCTCTACGAGCAGGTCGCCGCCGGCATCCGCAACGAGATCGGAAAGCGCGACACCCAGAGCCCCATGCAGATCCTGCAGGTCGACCTCCAGGACGTCGTCTACAACATGGAAGTCGAGGACGTCGTCCAGGTCGACACCGACGACGAAGGCGTCCGCTTGGAGTTGGCCAGTTCCGGGTTCTACCGCGCCGGTTCGGCGGACATCCGCGACGAGGCCGTACCGGTGCTGCGCAATCTGGCCATTGCCCTCGCCGCCCCCCGGTATCGGGACTACGTGATCGAGATCGAGGGGCATACGGACGACGACCCCATCAGCACCGTGCGGTTCCCGTCGAACTGGGAGTTGTCAGCCGGACGCGCCGCGCGGGTGGTCCGGTTCTTCATCGAAGAAGGCCTGGATGCGGGACGCATGAAGGCGGCCGGCTATGCCGAAACCCGTCCGAAGGTCCCGAACCGCACCAGGGACGGTACGCCGATCCCGGAAAACCAGGCGGAGAACCGAAGGGTCATCATCCGCCTCTACCCGAAGGCGGTCGAGGACGACGCCGCCGAAGGCCCGACCATGACCCTAGACGAAATCTCGTCAGGCGCGGTCGACCCGGAGCAGCCGCCTCCCCTCGTGCCGAGGCTTCCGGGGCAACCGGGTACCGCGACGCCGATCGTTCCGCCGAGCCGCGACGAACGGAGCATATTCGAACGCTGATCAGTCCAGCTTGATCTGCATCTTCTCGCGGGCGACGGTGGCGCCTTCCCAGGTCGCTGTCGCCTCGGCTTCGAGCCGTTCCATGAACGCGTCGTCGTGGTCCGGTTCGTGGTGGAAGATGACCAGCTGCTTGGCATTCGCCATCTGGCAGAGGCGCATGCCTTCGTTCCACGTCGAATGTCCCCATCCGATGTGATTGGGGAACTCGTCCTCGGTGTACGTGCTGTCGTAGATCACCACGTCGGCTCCTTCGATCAGTCCGAGGATGTTCTGATCCGGTTCGCCCGGCACGTGTTCGGTATCGGTGATGTAGCAGACCGACTTGCCGCCGTATTCGATCCGGTAGCCGGTCGCGTTGTTCGGGTGATTGAGCGGCGCCGTGCGCACGTAGACGTCGGGATAGAGCGGGAAGGAATCGCCGGCAACGAAGTCCTCGAAGTTCATGTCCGCCTGCATGGCCTCGAGCGACACCGGGAACATCGGGTTGTTCATCTGCGTCGCCAGCACGCTGTGGATGCCGCCGCCGTTGTCCTTCAGGTGACCGGCCATGATCCGCATGCTGCGCTTGGGATCATAGGCCGGCGTGAAGAACGGAAAACCGTTGATGTGGTCCCAATGGGTGTGGGTCAGCAGCAGGTTGATGTTTCGGACGTCGAGCTCGTTGAATACCTTGCCGACGCCGCGAATGCCTGTGCCTGCGTCGAGCACAAACCGGTGCTCGCCGACTGCGATTTCAATGCAGCTGGTGTTGCCGCCGTACTTGACGTGATCCGGCGAAGGGCACGCGATGCTTCCGCGAACCCCCCAGAACCGTATCCTGAACATCTCCCATCCCTTCAGCTACCCGCGAGTTTTCAACGAATTACGCGGTCAGGTCAAGAAACTGCCGGCTTTTTTTCCTTGTATCCTTTCGTGACTTTCGGTTGTTTGCTGTGATGGCCATCACAGGCAATTGCCGTTTCGCATCTTCTTGGCCGGGGATTTGTCGCCGGTCAGGAACCGACGAATTGCACCGGATCGCCAACGCGAAGATCGAAGTGGGTGTCGGCCCGCCCCAAGTTGACGGCGATCTCCACTAGGCCATTGGCGTTCTCGTACCAGAACGCCGCGCCGGGCGGGACATCCGAGAACGTCCGTGCAGGACCGACCTCGGAGCCGCCGACACGCAACCGGGCACCGTTCGCGACCACCGAGGCCCGGACCCCGGTCATCGCGTTCCCGAAGGTATCGATGTAGACGATTTCGGCGAGGTCGTCGGGCCAATCGTGGCACCGGATCCGGTCGATCGGATGTTCCTTCCCCGGCGGACGCTGGTCGTGGGTCAGCCGCGCGGCGACGGGCGCGAAGAGATCGCGGCCATGAAAAGATGCCGACAGCCGCTCCGGACGCCAGTCGATACGCCACCATTTCGGGGTATCCGAGGCGCGGCGGATGATCGGCTCGAACAGACCGTTCTCCGGGCCGACGAACCATCGCTGGTCGGCGCGGAGGACGCCCGGCGCGCGCGTGCCCCCAACGCCCGGGTCGACGACGCAAAGGAACACGCTGCCTCGGGGGAATTCGCCGACATAGGCCGCGAGCAGATAGGCGCTTGCCCGCGGATCATGGGCCGGGGCGTCGGCGAACAGATCGATGATCTCGACGTGAGGTTCTTCGCGGCGGATCGCCGCTTTCATCTGTCCGATGTAAGGACCGGAGACGCCGAAGTCGGTGAACATAACGATCATCGGCGCCGGACCGGCTAATTCCCAATCCCGCGCGGTGGCGCGAACCGGCCTCAGGCCGGTTCGGCGACCGCTTTGCCGTCGAGATCCATCACGGCTTTCTGGACGGTTTCGAAGGCCCGGACTTCGAGCTGGCGCACCCGCTCGCGGCTGATGCCATAGACCTGCCCGAGTTCCTCGAGGGTCGCGGGCTCGTCCTTCAGGCGCCGCTCGACGAAGATGTGGCGTTCGCGGTCGGGCAGCACATCCAACGCCCGGGCCAGCAAACCGCTGCGGTAGTCGCCCTCCTCCCGCTCGGCCGCGATGGCTTCGGGTGACGGGCCTTCGTCGATAAGCGTGTCCTGGAACTCCAAGGTCTCGTCGGTGCCGCGCGTAAGCGGGGCATTGAGCGAAAGGTCGCGGGCGGCGAGGCGCCGGTTCATGGCGACGATATCGTCGGCCGAAACATCCATCGCCTCGGACAGAGCACCGGCCTGTTCGGGATCGAGTTCGCCGTTGTCGACGATGTCGAGCTCGTTCTTGATCCGGCGCAGACTGAAGAACAGTTTCTTCTGCGCCGCGAGCGTGCCCATCTTGACCAGCGACCATGAGCGCAGGACGTATTCGGTGATCGCGGCACGGATCCACCACATGGCATACGTGGCCAAGCGGAAGCCCTTGTTGGGTTCGAACTTCTTCACCGCGCGCATGAGGCCGATGTTGCCTTCGGCAACAAGGTCGGACACCGGCAGCCCATAGCCGCGGTACCCCATGGCGATCTTCGCGACCAGCCGCAAGTGACTGGTGACGAGCGTATGGGCAGCCTCCACGTCCCCGTGCTCGCGCCACCGGACGGCGTAGATGTACTCGTCTTCCTTCGTCAGGACCGGGAACTTCCAGATCTCGCGAAAATATTTCGACAGACCTTCGTCCACCGGGACTGCAGGCAAAGATAATCCACTCATCGACTCATACTCCCAGTTCGTTGCCCTCGGACGCCACCTGCGGACAACCGCCAGGCCGCGTCCAACGCAAGGCCGCCGAAGCTCGAACAGACACAGCGCCGCGAAACTTCGCGGCCGCTACGCACCAAACAGAGATGGGAAACGCAGATCGCACATTCGCATTCGGCATATCCTTCATACGAAGCGATATGGCATCTGGACCCACCACATTGGTCGAGCCGGCAAGCCAAAGCCCGGCCCCACTTGGGCACCGGACTTACGACGCTACATATACGTGAAATACCCGACAGACGTCAAGGGTTTTACGGATTCTCACCGGATCGTGACCGGGGACGGCCGGGCGCGGCGACACACCCGTTCGCCCGCCCTATCGGGGTTCGTAGCTTAGTTCGGGGCTGAACTCGGGGATCGGCGGCAGATCGACGTCAATATCACCGTTGGCGATCTCGGCACGTCGGCGCTGCCGGTAAAGGCTCCGGACCGCCGCGTAGTAGTCGACGGACGTTTTTTTGATCTGGGCCAGGTCGTCCATAACCCCCGAGTACGCGTCAAGCGCCTTGACGCCCATCATCGTGTAGCGCGCTTCGTCTTCGTCGATGTTGTCGAGGTAGAGCGACAGCGGATCGAAATAGGGATCGACGACAAGTTTGCCAACCGCATCGCGGGGGCTCGACGGGCCGAAAATCGGCAGTACGAGATAAAACATCTCGTCAACGCCCCACACCGCCAGCGTCTGGCCGAAATCCTCGTCATGCTTGGGAATCCCCCACTCCGTCGCCCGGTCGACGATGCCGGCGAATCCGGCCGTGGTGTTGATGACAAACCGCTTCGTCGTGGCGAATGCCCGGTCCGCTTCTCCCTGAAGGACATCGTTGGCGAGGATCACTGGTGTGCGCAGATTGTCGAGGACGTTGCCAATGGCGTCGCGGACGACCGGCGGCATGAGGCCGACATAGAACTCGCTCAGCGGCCGCAAAACCATGGTTTCGGCGGCCTGGTTGAACTCGAAGGTCACCCGGTTGATCGGCTCGAATGGGTCATTGGCATCGTCGTCCGGATCATTGGCGGATTGTGCGACCTGCAGCAGATCCGTAACACCGCCGTCGTCGTCGGCCGCGGCGGGTGCAGACGATGCGCCCCAGGCAAATACGCCCACCGCCGCAACCACGGTCAGCATCGATCAGATACCGCGCACGAAGTCCCCCCTTTTGGCTCGACGCCGTCTGTGATGACTCAAAGAAGGTCACCAATTAATTGAATCGGAACAAAAATGCAACTGCGTTCGACGGGGACCGGTGGCTCAATGGCCGTCACGATCGCACCATATTTCGTCGATACCGTTTGTCATGACCCCGCCGACGCCGTACCTTGCGCGGCCCGAATCAGCCTTGGTCTCTCTGTAGAAATGATGTGGTTTGGTGCGCCGGTCCGAATCCTGATCATCGCCGTCGCCTGTATCGTTGTTGCGCCGGCGTGGGGTGACGATTCGCCGCGTCCGCTGGTCGAGGCCTTTCAGGGCGAACTGCTCGCGACGATGAAGGAGGCCGAATCCACCACGTTCGCCGATCGGTACCGACGTCTCGAACCCGTGATAACAGCGACCTTTCACCTGCCACTGATGATTCGAATTGCTGCCGGCGATGCCTGGGATTCGGCGACCGAGAGGGAGAAATACGACCTTGTCGCCGGTTTCCGGCGCATGAGCGTAAGCAGCGTGGCCACCCTGTTCGGCGGCTACTCCGGACAGCAATTCGAAACCGTCGGCCTGCGACCCGGCCAGCAAGGCACCACGCTGGTCGACACGACGCTCACCAATCCCGGCGGCCGGCGCGTCGCGCTGACCTACGTCGCCAAGCGGTTCGAGGGCAGCTGGCGCCTGATCGAAGTCGTGGTCGACGGCGGCATCAGCGAGCTCACCGTGCGCAGGTCTGAATACCGGCGTGTCCTGGCCACGGATGGCGTCGCCGGCCTCATCGCCGTGCTGAACGAGAAAGCGGACGAACTGGCGGCAGAAACGAGCGAGAAAGAGAACAAGCCTTGAAACGAACCGTGATCGCAGTCCTGATCCTGCTCGCCGGCGCAGTCGGTCCCGCGCATGCGGCGACCGGGCCCTCGCCCCAGGCGGTGGTCGATTCCTTTCATGCCGTGCTGCTGCATATCATGCGGTCGGCCGACACCCTCGGCGCGATCGGCCGGTACCAATTCCTGGAGCCGAGAGTGCGGGAGGTCTTCGATCTTGAGCGCATGATCCGCGTGGCATCCGGCGCGCATTGGCGGGCCGCCACGGCCGACCAAAAAGCCGATCTGGTCGAGGCTTTCGCGCAGTTGAGCATCAGCACCTACGCCTCACGATTCGACGGATACTCCGGACAGTCCTTCGAGATCGATGGTGAACGACCCGGTCCCCGTAATTCTGTGCTGGTCGATACACGGATCACCCGCCCCGGCGAGTTCGCGGTGCCGATCACGTATGTGCTGAACCAGAAAGGCGGCCGCTGGCGGATCGTCAACGTCATCCTCGACCGGTCGATCAGCGAACTGGCGGTTCGCCGATCCGAATACAGCCGGGTCCTCGAACAGGGCGGCCCCACGTCCCTCGCCTCGGCCCTCCGTGCCAAGGCCGGCAGACTGCTTGCCGAGTAAACGACCGCTCAGCGGGTGGGCGCGGCCGTCCGCCACACCGCCATCATCGCCGGCAGCACGACGAGCGTGCACACCAAGGTCAACGAGATGGCGACGGTCAGCAACACCCCCATGCTGACGGTGCCCGGGTGGCTGGACAGCGCGATCGAACCGAACGACCCGATGGTGGTCAGTGCGCTGAACGCCACCGCACGCGGCGTGCTCGTCGCCAGCGCGGCGGCGCCGTCGGCTTCGGATCGTTCGCGCATCACCAGGTGCAATCCGCCGGCAACGCCCAGACCGAACAGCAGTGGCAATACAATGACGTTGGCGAAATTGAACGGGGCGCCCATCAGCACCGATGCGGCGACCGTCAATGCGGCGGCCAAGGCCAGCGGCCCAAATACCAGAGCGATCTCGCGGACGCCCCGCAGCAGCACGGCGAGCAGCAGCGAAATCGCCACCACCGCAAGCGTGGCGGCCTCGACAAACGCCCGAACAACCGTACGGCCGGCTTCGAGGATGATAACGGGTGAGCCGGTGGCATGCGGCGCAACCGTGCGGACCTCTTCGACGAACCGGCCGAGCGCCTCGCGGTCCTGGTGAATGGGCTGGGAGGCGAAAATCTGCACCCGTGCTCGGCCGTCAGGGGCAGCCCATCGGTCATGCAGGAAGGCCGGAATATCGTCGAGGCTGACTGGCTCGGCGGACAGCGACTCGCGCAGGGCCGCCAGGCGGCCCGGCAATCCGTGCAGCAGCCGATTCTCCAGTTCGGCAAGGGCGGCGTCGGTCGCCCCTGATCGGACATCGGCCAGGGCGCGGCGTAGTCTCCCAGCCGCGCGCGACGTGTCATCGTCGCGGTCCCTCTCGACCCGCGCGAGGGTCGCGTCCAGGGCCTCGAGTGCGGCGCGGTTCTCACCAGTCGTGGGCGCTTCGTCCTGCGGCGCCATCAGCGACGGTTCGAGGGTCAGCGCCAGAGAGTCGATCGCGTCAAGCTTCTCGTCCTGATACTCGGGGACGAATGTGGCCAGGGTCAGCGTCGAGTCCACACTTGGGAGATCGTTGGCCCGTTCGGCGATCCGGCGGGCCTCGTCGAGGTCCGCCGCCAGCACGCTGACCGCATACCCAGAACGCGGCTCCTCGGCCAGAAGTTCCAACATCGTCGATACCGATTCGGTTTCCGGATCCTTGAGATTGAGCGGATCGAAATCGAACCGGACTCCAGGAGCCACCGCCACCGCGGCGACACCCAACAGGGCGGACACCACCAACACGGACCGGGCCGATCGGAGGACCCAGGGATTGGACCGGCGATCCGACCGGTCCGGCGACAGCCGCGGCGCAACGCGCATCAGGGTCAGCAGCGCGGGCAGCACCGTCAGGTTGGCGAACAGCGCGAAGAACATCCCGGTTCCGGCGATCAGGCCGAGTTCGGCAAGACCCACATAGGCGGTCGGCAGGAAGGAATAGAACCCGATCGCCGCCGCCACCGCCGCGAGCGCCAGGCCGCCGCCCACCCCATCGGCGGCCTCCCGGAGCGCGTCGGCGTGGGCGCGGCCACCGTCCAGGGCTTCCCGGTAGCGGAGGCCGTAGTGGATGCCAAAATCGACACTCAGGCCTATGAACAGCACCGCAAAGGCAACCGAGATCAGGTTGAGATGACCAAGCGTCGCAATGGCGAAGGCGGCCGTCCACACGAGGCCGAACACCAGGGTGACCAGGGTCGCCGCGGCAAGCCGGACAGAGTGAAAACAGATCAGCAGGAGAACGATGACGAGGCACAGCGCGAGAATCGCGGCGTAGCCCATGCCCTCTTTGACGCTGGCGAGTTCCTCGTGCTCCAGCGCGGCCGACCCGGTCAGGCGCAACCGCAACCCGTGTTCGGCATCCAATCCCGTCTCGGCAGCGATGGCGCGGATGGCCGAAATGGCCGCCGACGCAGGTTCCAGCGACGAGAAATCGAGGGCCGGCTGAACGACCAGAATGCGGCGGCTGTCTGCGTCGTCCGCGTCGGACAGCAGCCGACGCCACGACAGGGACTTTCGTTCTCCGCGCGCCTGGCTCTCGTTCTCCGCGCGCCTGGCTCTCGGCAACCTCGGCGACGGCGTCGAACACGCGGGTGACCTCGATCGCCGCGCCGTCGGCCTTGACCGTCTCTGCCGCCGCCAGGTCAAGCATCTCGGCCAGGCCCCGCAGGCTCGGATCGGTCCACAGCGCGCCAAGGAAGGGCTGCGCCTCGGCGAGACGGTCGCCAAGGGTGTAGAGCTCGTCGACACCGAGGAACAGCAGACCGTTGCGGCGGAAGAACGGATGTCCGGCCGGATCGAAAACGTCGCCGAAGATCTCCGGCCGCTCGCGCAGCCGCTCGGCGAATTCCAAGGCGGCATCGTCGACTCGATCGGGGTTGTCGCCGTCAATGACGACGACGACGGTGTCGACGAACTGGGGAAAAACGGCGTCGATGGCCCGGTCGTCGCGCCGGAACTGCAGGTCCGCCGACAGCATGTCGGTGGTGTCGGTGTCGATGGCTACCGATTCGGCGAAATAGGCCGCCGCCGCAACGGTCAGCGCCGCCGAAACGGCGACGACGGCGACCGCGGATCGGCCCACAAGGTCGGTCCATTTCAGGAGAAGGCGCCGGCAAGCGGCAACGGCGGCGTCGATCATGGGCCTCCCAAGGCCGAGAGCCCGAGCTGCCGGGCCGGAAGACGCTCTATAGAGCATTTGCCGGCGATCCACCAAACAAGAGAACCGGCTGTGTGCCCGCCCTTGACGCCGTCATGCAACTGTAACAATGCTTGATCCATGTCCGCGCCACCTTGGGACCAGCGTATTGCCCGGGTTCTCGTCGGACCCCTGGTCCGTACCCCGGTGACGCCCAACCAGATGACCGCGCTGTCCGCCGCCGTGGCCATCGCCGGCGCGGTTCTCTTTGCCTTTGGAGACCCGGTGCTGGCCCACTGGGGCGCGGGCGTCTTCGTTCTTGGGCGGTTTCTCGACCATTTCGACGGGGAGCTTGCGCGCCAGAAGAACATGCGCTCGCGGCTTGGCTACTACCTGGATTACATCGCCGGCGCGGCCAGCTACGTCGCTTTGTTCGTCTGCCTTGGCATCGGGTTCTCTTCGACGGTCCTCGGCCAATGGACCTTCGTCCTTGGCCTGATTGGGGCCGCGTCAGCCACGATCTCGATGGTGCTGAACCTCCGAATCGACCGCAGTCTGGAATGCCGTTGAGGGGGACGCGGTCGGCTATCCGGGAATCGCCGGATTCGAGCTGGAGGATGGCATTTACCTGCTGGTGCCGATCACCTGGTTCGGCTGGCTTATGCCGTTTTTCGTTGCCGCCGGGGTCGGTGCGGGACTCTACATGCTGTGGACGCTGGCGACCGCGCTCCGGCTCCGCCGTTCAGCCACGCCGACGCAGCCGCCAGACGAAATAGAGGGGAATTATATATATAATTCCCCTTCGGTGCGTAATAGAGCGAGGACCGGCTGATCGACAGCAGATCGCACTGACGGCTCAAGCTCAGATCGGGAAGATCGCGCACAACCATCGCCCTGCGCTCCCTTCGGCTCATCGCTTGAGCC
>Ga0209568_1000529_pt1 | contig 13423 bp, 8 predicted proteins | sample WorMetOlspDAHAB2_FD_187406 | JGI IMG/M metagenome (GOLD analysis project Ga0209568, IMG submission 187406) | Marine gutless worms symbiont microbial communities from Max Planck institute for Marine Microbiology, Germany - Olavius sp. DAHAB.2... ...
GAAGTCAGTTAACAACAATTTAATAATAATAATAATACGAAATTTATATAGCGCCATAATGCCGTTAGGTGGCTACAGAGTTTTACATTTGTTGACAGGTACCGTAGTTAATGCTTGAAATATTTGTTTATTAATTGGCATTCTAATTATAAGGATTATTTCTGTAAACGAGAATAGAGAATACTAATGCATGTCATTATTATTATTATTATTATTATTATTAGATTTCATTTGTTGTATATTCCATAGTCGTCGAGTGATGACGCACTGCATAATTATCAGCCTTTGACACGAAGTGTAGTGATTGCTGTTGTGCAGAGGCATCTGCGATTGGATTTGGTGGATTGTTGTTGAAGGTTGCCCGCAGATTTTAAGTCTATGTTTTTCGGTGTGTACGTATACCTCACATTCATCTGTGGAGCACTGAAACATAGCACATGCTATAATTTTAAAGGCACAATATGGCTGTATTGTGCTGAAAGTGCCACAAGTCCTCCCAACCGTCGTGTGGCATCTACTCAGTCAGGAGCTGCAGAATAAGCACACCTCATTTCCTGGCTGATAGGCAACAGATCGAGTTGTTTGGCTTTATTGCATTATATTTAGTTTAGTTTTATTTTTCCTGTTATCCTATTTGTTTTATTTAACTCATAACTTTTTCACATATTGTGTTCCCTATGCATAATAGTTTCCAGGTTTCTCACTCGTGTCAACCTTATAACCAAATTATAATTTTTAAAAGTATGATAAACCTAATTATGCTGAAGGTGTTGTCAAATCCCAACCAGTCACTCGTTCAGTAGACTTGTGAATAGCAGATCAGTGAGTTGCAGTGGTTTAACGAAGCATGTTTTTTCATTTTATTGGGACTGATCAGTGGACTATGCACTGTGCAGCTGTGTGCTTAAGACGTGGATTTTTTCAGCACAGTGAGCTAATTGACATTCGATACAGCAATCAAAGCATCTGTTTGCATGCTGATAACGAGCAAAATGTTCCAGCAGTCTGGAGTTTTGAATAAATCTCGAAACTGAATCCAGATGTTGTTACTCGTCTTTTGTATGCTGCACACAGTTGTAAGTTGGCGTCTGTTCTTTCTCTGTGGAACATTGTGCTCATATCTGTAATATTGCGAGTTAATTATTGAGGTACTTGCTTTGTCGTATTATAGCGCACTTTGTAATGTTGCCTCACAAGATTTCAGTGTGTGTGAAAACGGTTGTAACTTTATGTTAATAAATCGAGTTACGTGAAACGTATTGAAGCAACAGCGTCTAGTCATTTTGGAGTGTGTTTTGGTGTGTTTGTATAGGTAAAACGTCCCAGAGTGACTTCGTTTGAGTAGTGCAGGCCTTTATGAACATATTGTGAGAAATGTAGCACTACTAACTGATAATTTGACAGTATGTTCAAGTCATATGTTGTACCTTTGCAATGAATTGCGTCCACGTTTCTGTCACTGGTGATACGATCGAACTGAGCCTTTTTGTTGTGTTAGCGTAATGCGTCACAGTTAGACATGTTTGGCATGACTGCACATCGTGTATGAACTGTCGTGTGCTAATGAATAACATTCTCTTCGCGTGTGACTGTGAAACAATTTTGCACATCTGCATAGCACACAGTGTTGCGTTTCCGTCAGTCTGTCGTTTAAACTGCAATAAATGTATTATACTGTCCGCATACAGTTAGAATTGTACAGCAGATTGTCCCTATTAAAACTAGTGAACCATTACGTCTATTTGTAATTTACACTGCAACTTCGAAAAACTCACATATGTCGGAGTTTGCAAATACACAGAGCTGTAGGCCTACAGGATGACACAAAAAAGTAAGCTACTACCAAATTATCAAAAAATCGTATTAAGTCATATTAAAGCCTGTCAGTGAGATTAGATTTATTTGTCAAATTGAAGTATGAGTCAAACACTGTAATATTATTTGTTGGTATTAGATATTCTATGCGTGACCTACTTTCTGACCTCAATAACTGCCTGCCCGCAAACTAGCGATATGCGTCAGATACGGTAAAGATTACAGCGCTTCCTATGGCATCAGCTCGCCTGAGCAAGCTGTGAATTCTTTGTCTATATGATCTTTTAGATGGAGATTTATGTAAAAAAAAATTTTATTTCCATATTTCTGGTTTTCAAACATGATTTTATCAGATGCGTTGATTTTACCCATATTGCAGCTTCAAACACAGGAAGTGATGACGCCACATATAAGGTCACACATAGAATATTTAATACAGACTTATTATATTCTCGTGCTTTGTATTCGAAATTGATGAAAAAATCTAGCCTTGATGGCGGGTTTTAATACGATTTAATGATGATTCGTGATAGTGGCTTACTTTTTTGGGCCAGCCTTCATACATGTACAGTACTTTGCATGGAACAGTGTGACAAAGTTAGATCTATAACAGATTGAACACAGATACACAATACTTAGCATTTGACATTTCCTTCGTGGTTAAGCCTATATTATTACATTAAGCAAAGGTTACCTACTGTAACATTGTAAGTTTCCTATGACGTTCAGTGCAGTTGTTGTAAATGATTCAGAATAGCTTGAAACTGGTTCAAAACCAGCAGTTAAACACAGTATGTGGCTATAGGCTGAACTTTTAATGTTTTTTTTAGCTAATAACAATCAATCCCGGTTAGGCTACGTCACTGTTTAGCAATGCACCATCATCACTGCACTACGAAGCTTTACGAATCGGTAATGTGTAAAATACTGAGGCAACAAAAGTGTATTTACTTAATCCCTGGCGCAGACTTGTCCTTGGGTCTTTGTCTTGGAATAAGGTTTTCACTCAAGACCGTATTCAAAGACCAAGAACGTTTGACATTTCAGTCGACTCTTCATATTGTGTGCAGTATTGACCAAAACACGATTCAGTTAACGTACGATGACATTGATGTTACTGGCGGCAATGCTTGTTGACAGCATTGGGGACGTCGAGGTTTAGACGATTGGATCGAACACGTGGGCTGGACATGTTCAGACGCAAACTGAAGACATTTTTATTTAACGTGTAGCTGTGACTGCAGCGCATTTGCGGCATTTAGCGATCTTGCGCTATATAAATAGCCTTAATAATAATAATAATAATTAAAAAACACTTTGGTCCGCTTCAGTTACTGATTGAGAAGGTTTTCTCTGCACCAGCCACGTCGGCACGCGTCGAGCGTGTCTTCTTCAGCAGCAGTGGTCTGCTGCTGAGACCACATTGTGCTCGCATGAGCGACCAGCTGCTGAGCGAGCTGGTCTTGTTGACATGCAACAAACACGTCGCTTGAACCTTTGCTTTTTTGCAGTGACAGTGACACAGCTTGACAATTTTCGACATATTTAGCTGGTAGCAGCTTTGACAGTTTGTCTGCTCTCAGGTGCGTGATGGAGAGATATTTGTTTGAATTGCATGACTGCAGTACTTAACATCAACTCAAAACTTTGAAAAAAACTCATGCTATTTCGCTTGCTAAATTGTTTTTTATTACAACGTGACTGCACGGCTTAGTTGTGGAACTGCGGGTCTTGAGTCTTGGTCTTGCAAAACGGTCTTGTTTACATTCCTGTAGACTCGTGTACAAAGAGGATCGCGGAGAACTAACCTGGTTGTTGTATATTGGCCTATGATCTTAAGGCAGAGCCGTAAAAAGCTAAATTAACCAGCAGCCGTAGATAAGCTGTTACACAACGTTGTCGTCAATAAATCCTGGCGCTGGTTTTTAATGGTTGCACACAGTCGTTCGGCTGGTATTAAGCAGTCGGCTTAAAAACATGCGATAGTGCGATGCTATCACTTAAGAGGCGAGCGGTTGAGACTTGAGGTCACGTGGGTACCGGGTGTTGTGGGCCAACAGAGGGCGTGCACAGACAGAATCTCCCTATCACTGCCAGCATTACTGGCTGTATTGCTCGTCCTGTCACACTTGGTTTTTCGTTCCCGAATGCCAGCTAATATAGCGTCTGCTGGGGATATACATCACTGGTCGGATAGACGTCGAAACGAGTGCTGAAAGGCCGCGACATCGGTTAAACGCCGGTAAAAAGTCACACTTGGCGTCACGTGATCGGGACTGGTGGAATGGTATACGACTGGCCTCGATATGCCAGCGTATGATGGAGAGAAGCCGGTACTAGACAGATTTTTCTGTCTGTCTGCAGTGACATGTTCGGCGAAAATTAAAACGCCTTTCGCAGCATATCGCAGACGCGAGTAGGCATGCGCCAACGTCGTCATAGCAAAAAAATCGGCAAAACATGGATGGTCTCGTGAGTCGTCTGCTCTTTTTGACGCTGTTTTCAATTCTGATGTGGTCGTCAGCCGGCATTGACACGGGAGACGTGCGCAGACCTGCCGTCGCCGCAGTCCGTCGACATCGCCGTCGTCCGCAGAGGACGCCGGAAGACGTGATCCGGCGACAGATCGAGAGGGCAAAAGATAAGATCTTAAGCCAGTTGAGCTACCGTGTTCGGACAGTACCGCCGAGAGCAGGAAGCTTCACGCTGCCACGGCCACTGCATCACATGTACGACATCGACGTGACTGTAAGACGAGGGGCGATGACGGCAGTCGCTGACCCGGATGCAACGTTGCCGCACGTGACTCGAACCACGCAAGATGGTGATGACGAGTCCATGTCGAGACAAGCGAGACTTATTGTCTTTGGCCACAAGAGTAAGTACGATTTCACCTCTGAGTTAAAATCCTCTCAAAAGTTAATGTTTTTGACGCCATCGAATACAACAGTTTGTCACTTCACGTCACTTCAGCATCATCGCTACAGACTTTTAAGAAGAGGCCGTTTCTGTTCAGCCGCAGTTTCCCGTTCTAATTCGTTGTACCCTATAACAGACGCGACTTTGTTCTCGGCCTAGCAGCCTTCGGGCTTAACGCCTTATTCGTTAACTAACTAACTAACATGCGCACGTGGACACATCACCACCCGTTAACGGTGAAGTACACACTAGTGGCTATACAAAATGAGCCATTTCCAGCCTGGTTATGTGGAAGATTTGGTTTCTGCATGTTGCAACTGTAGCTAAACGGATAAAAGGAATCGGGAGAAAATGACTGAAAAAAATCAACGAAAGAAATAGTTATTGTCTTGACAAGTAAGGCGCTTGTGTACATTAAATTTGAGACTCGATTTTCAGCGTATTGCCGCAAATTTTTGTCTATATACCGGTGCGAACGTGTACTGTTAGTACGAGTGGAAAATGACTGTCATATGTGTGTGTGGCAGTACAACGAAATCACCGATGGTCGTATCGCTTCCATCTGCAGGACGTCGCAGCTGGCGTCGAGGTGACGTCAGCATCTCTGTGGCTACACAAAAGTCGTGACGTCAGCACTAACAGTGGTGGTCGTCTGACGCTACATATACACAGCGTCAGTGACGACGACGATTCTCGGCCGCTAAGTCGACGCTATCAGCTGTCGTGGACGTCTGGCTGGATCTACCTTGACGTGACGGAGCTGCTACGGCGCCGGCCGCCAACGAAGCTGGTGGTGCGCTGTGTGGGATCGTCGGAGGCCCAGTGTCGACAGGTGATGTCGACAAGTTCTGCTCGACGCAGGCCGTTCGTTGTGGTTGGTACTACTGCAGCACGTCGACCAGAACGGCGCAGTCGACGTCATCTGCGACATTGTGTTGGCGGCGAGTGCTGCGCCCTGCACCAGTACTACGTCAACTTCACTGACTTGGGCTGGACGTTCATACTTCAGCCGAAGGGATTCAACGTAAATTTCTGCTACGGCTCGTGCATGGGTTAGCGTCGAGTCTCTAATGTACACAAGCGTGTTAATTGTCTGCAATGACCATTTCTTTCGTTGACTTTTGTTGTCATTTTCTCCAGTTACTTTTATTCATTTATATAGTATTCATTAATTAATGCATTAAGCTCTGTGATGCATATATAGGGCCTATATTTTGTCTTCTTCGTATATTTTGTAGACTATATATTTTGTTTGTTTATCTTGATTTTACTACTACTGTCATTACAAGACATTCTTATATTTTAGTTTTTAATTAGCAGTTAACTTGTGTTTCTTTTTTTCTTTTATTTCAGTTCACGTGTCTTTTTCTGTTACAGTGCTCGTCTATTTGTATATCTGTGTACTGTTGCTGCACTTCATGCGAAATATAGGCTACTAGCTCACTCAGCGGAGTGGTGGTACACAGGTACAGTGGTGTTTTGCAGTTGGAGTCGTAAGGTCAATGGTGAATCATTCGACTCCTGCATTGCCGTTATGTTTCATGTAGCGAGCTGGGTTAGTCATTCATGCCTTTTGTCACCAAGCAGTATGTTAGCGACCACGTTCAGTGTCATTGTGCAGCCGGGAAGGTAACGACAGGTTGTGAGAGGAGTTTGGTCTATCTTGCAAAAACAGTTTTTTTTTATCTCATTGGTGGCACAGGATTGCCAAAGATGAATATTGCCATGTGAAATATTCGAGAGTGTAGGAGAACTGATGTGTGTATATTCAACGTCAGTTATTACATGCGATATTACCATGCGCTGGTGTCAGTATCGACGATGAGCGGTCAAGTGGATGAGATAAACGGCACTTTCTATCGGTCAGTGCTCAACTTCGCGTCGCAGCTGAACGACGACAGGCGGCTAGGTGGCTGCTGCGCGCCGTCCGACACGGACTCCATCACTGTGCTCTACGTGAATCAGCAGAATCAATTCGTCAACGAGGTCGTCCCCGGCGTCAGCGTAAAAGCCTGCGAGTGTGTCTGAGTGTCAAACTCCATCCGAGACACAAACCGACAAGAAACAAACGGACAGACGCCAGCAATCGAATTCGGTGCATTAAAGTGTGACATCTGGTGGCAATATTTAAATGATTTTCCTGATCAACTGACCAAATTTCGTGTACTTATTGGGTGATCCCGGATTTTTACACCCCCTCCCCCCTTAAATTTATATGAAGCATCCCGCTTCGTCCCCCGTAGGATGGACACCTCTGACCGACACAGTGGACAAACGGACAAAGGGACGTGTCTTTTTTTCCGTTTGTGTCTTAGATGGAGTTTGACAATAACCAGTCTCGAACTCACACGGTGCTAGCGATTCACTTAACGCACTGAAGCGCTTTCGCGGTCGTTTGTTAGGGCACGCGCGCGTTTCCCGTTTTTGTGCTCTGTGATAGCGTCGGAGTACTGTCGGCAGAGAAAAAGGGGAATGGGTTCATAATAATTTAAATTTAATTTTATTTCTGCTCGTGTTAGCTTCTTTTTAACGAGTCCAATTAACCCAAGTTAACCCTTGGATCCGCCATTGACACATAAGTACGGATTCATACCAACTCGCCTGTCCTACTGTTCGTTCTATCTTAATTACAGACAACGACGCTTACTGGTGAAACATCATCATCCTCGTCTATTTCGCTCATAAAAGTGCATAAAAGCCAGCAGTGTTGCAGTGATAACGTAGGACTGCACACGGCTTCGTCGGCTTGTATATTGCTCTGACGTTCAACGTTATATTATGCGAGGTAGGCCTATAGTCTAAATGGCAATGAAGCCATTCTTACTCATGTGATATTAGAACTGCATAGGCTGTGTATAGTAATAAATCTCAGTCATGTCAAATACCATGTGTACTACAACATACTGATGGACAGGCTATACACGGTAACTTTTTAAACGGCAAAACATTGGCTATTTCATCAGTGTATTTTTTACACTATCAGACGATAACAATAGGCTGTTGTTTCTTCGCTATTATTAGGTGCCTGATATGCATGCCTGTATGAGCATATATATTACTCACCCGTGTTGACAATGTTGCAGACATACCTTGCAATAAAAGTTTTTCCAGTCTAGTTAAGACTGTATAGCATATCAAGCTTGAAACGGTAATTCTATGTACCGTACAATACAGCTTGTATTATTGACTCTCAGCTAAACATTACATTACTCAAACACGTTGACATCTTTCGTTCGTACCGTTATCAAGGTCTTTAATTTCGAACATTTAACTCGCACATTTTCACAACGTCTACCACAGACCATGCGCATTGTGCATTGGCCTAATAGGATTCATTTCATTTTCTTCTTTAAATTAAATTTACTGCAATTTGAAAACATGTTTCAATCCATATAGCTCCAAAAAGGCAGACAACTCCTTTTTCTTCGGATGTGATGTTAGAAATTTATAATACTTCGTCATCTTTACGTAGAACTGTAAGCCAATACTTTTGAAACGCGATTACATACAGCCATAGGCTGGAGCTTGGTTATTGGAATGTTACGCTGCTTTTCTATCGCCCGAGCCGCAATGCATCATTCCTGGCTACTTTTCCTCCGAGGCTGAATTCAAACATCTAATGCTGAACTTGATTTGTGTTGCTGTCACTAACTTAAAAATATTTTAGGATTAACTGCATTTTGGACGATCTTCATGATGGTTGATGTGATTCAAACACTGTTCTGATTAAGCCGTAGGCTACGTAGATTCTCAAACCTCGTTTAAACACTCAAAAGCCTATCTACTCTTTTATCTGGTTTTTATCGTATTAAGCGATCGGTAGATATGTGTGATCACGTGAGCTATAGGCCTACATATATACAGGGTGGCCCAAAAAAGTAAGCCACTATCAGGTATAATCATTAAATCGTATTAAAACCGTCATTAAGGCTAAATTTTCATCCATTTTGACTATAAAATGAGCAAACGAATATAATAAGTTTTTAGTAAATATTCTACGTGTGACCTAATTTGTGACGTCATCACTTGCCATGTTTGAAGCTGCGATACGGGTAAAATCACCGAATCTGATAAAATCCTGTTTGAAAACCAGGAAAAAAAGAAAATATGGAAGTAAAAGAAATTTGTACATAAATCTCCATCTACGAGACCGTTTAACTACAGAATTCACAGCTTGCTAAGGCGAGCTGATGAAATAGGAAGCGCTGACATCATTTACCGTATCTGACGCATATCGCTAGTTTGCGGGTCAGGCATAATTATTGAGGTCAGAAAGTAGGTCACGCATAGAATATCTAATACCAACGAATGATAGTATAGTGCTTGATTGATACTTTAATTTGACGAATAAATCTAATCTCATTGACAGGCTTTAATACGATTCAACACGATTTTTTATCATTTTGTAGTGGCTTAATTTTTTGGGGCCATCCTGTACATACACTGACCGTATGTGATGCATATCGCTACTTTTTGGGTCAGGCATTGTTAATGGCGTCACAAAGTAGGTAACGCATAAAATATTTATTACAAACGTATAATATTGTGATGCTTGATTGATACTTTAATTTGACAAAAAAATCTAATCATCGGCATGCTTTAATACGTTATAAAACGATATATTTTGATAATTTGGTAGTGGCTTACTTTTTTGGGCCACCTATATATATCGAACGTTACAATTATGCTTGCGCTTCTTTTCGTCAAAAGAGACCATTATTGTAGCCTATACGTATACGAGCCTAAGAGCGAAACGCCATTACAACGAATTGACAAAACTGACAATGACAGACAGGACGGGAAACTTTAGTGAGGATCTGCCAGAAGCTGTAAAATATGAATATTAGTAGGTATAGGTGTATTAGTCAGCCTATACACTAGTCTGTGAATGTATAGTTAACTAATATGTCTTGCAATTGTTGGTACAACTCGAATCTGTGAATGTAAATGGCATTCTCAAACTTGCACTGCTGGTCCGGTGTAGCATAATAGCCTACAGTTATCTTGCAGCAAGACGCCATCGGTGTTGATTAGTGAACTTGATTTGACACAAAACGGAAACCTTGCACATACAACAACAGACAAACTGTGCAAGTCGCTGCAGGCGGCACAAAGCCTGACGGAAGCGTGGATCGTTGGACGAGCTTTAGACATAGTATAAGTATGGTCCCAGACTATATATAATTATATACTATGCTTTAGAGCCAAAACGCTTTACATTTCACTCGTGTATACGCAGGGGCCTATTACTCTACCGTTTTCTTCTGCATGGTTAGGCTTACTACATCGAAGCTGCAGTTACAAAACTCTGGTCAGCCACGAACAGTTTCCAGTGTCGAATTATTCCAACTAAAAGGTCATACAATGGTCACACAAGCAATTTCTGGGTCATCACTAATTTGCTATATTTTACGCATGCAAGACATAGTCAGTGGTCGAATTATACAAAAATTACTAAGGGGCCCAGCTGAACAGGAAAAGCAACCCGGCGACCGACGTTTCTCGGCGTCGCAGTCTCCGACGCCCGCCCGCGCCTTCGTCGCGACACTTTTATGACCCTCTTCCGCACAAATATCCTGACTAAGCATCCTGCCCAAACATGTCCCATCGCCCAGACAAAGACATAAGTCATCGCCCTTCGCCTACGGGCCTTTGGGCCCACGCCAATCGCTAGCGTCCGCCACCATAAAAACGAGCGAGAGCGTCGTTCGGCGTCAGTGTGCAACAGATCGTAGAGAAAGAAACATGAAGACGTATCAGATTAGCGATGACAGACTCGTTGTAGTAAAGAAAAATTTGGTCGTTATCAAACAGAAGGATTTGGACAAGTCTTTCGAATTCACAGCTGGCAAGTTGGTTTTATGCATGTTTGTAACAAAATATTGTAGTAGTAGGTTCGATTGTATTGGTGGGTGTTTGAACTTGTAACGTTTCACATTCCATGTTTTTCATTTCATCCTTAACGTTTCATGTTCGTCTGTCGCGTAGGTGGGCGTTTTTCTGCCATTGTCCGGCTTCCGGTGCGTGGACTTTCGCAAATGGTTCCAACCGCGAGGTCAAAAAGACCCGAAACCGACGAGAAAGGGGATCGCTCTAAACCTGGATCAGTGGGTGCAAATGAGAAAGATCGTCGAAGCGAGAAACAACGATCATCCCGTTCTCGCCGCGGCACTGACCGTGCTACATGTAAGACGGCCACCTCGCGACGTTCGAATGTCGCGAGTGCTATCCATTCTTGAAGCTCGCATAAACTCATCCAACGCATTCGTTCTGGAACCATATTGAAAGAGACTCAAACGTTGTGCCGGATGCATGTCGGAGTTTCTACACGACCCTCCCGCGTTCGTAGTATCTAAGCGATAGTGGCACACCTACTTCTACGCCGGTCGTCAATGTCTGTCCTGGCGCAAGATGTTCTACCACTACAGAACATCGTGCATCATTCGTCGTCATCCGGACTTTGACGTTGCTAAAGTTGTCGTCAATCTCAAACTGTAGAACTCTAGTGACATTAGTATATGCATGTCGATATTTACTCTGTGTGTGCGCGTGCATGTGGAATAAAAGAGACGTTTGTGCATTTGAAATGCGTTTTTTTATTTTTTTCGAATTCTACACACCAATGCATGTACCAATACATCGTTCAGAGCAGTGTCACTAGTAAAACTACACACAATCTTTCGCATATCGATACCACTACTACGATACAGACAATAGCAAATACAATAATGTCTACAAAATTGACTGACGGACGACACTCTGCAACTGTTTATCGTTAAAATTCCAATATCTACAATGTCTATTCACATAGCGTTCAAATTCGGCGCTGGGTCGACGTCCGAACGAATCGAAATATTCTCTGCGACCGTTTTTCATGCAGATGGCCACCCAATGACGACCGGGTCGGTACGAAGGATCGGTATTGCAGCCGAGTAGACGCGGGCGATCGGGTAGAGTGTTGACGCTGAAGACGCCGTCAAAGTCTCTCGCGCATTGTCGCCGAAGGATGCGATCGATCTCTTCCGTGTTCATACTCCAAAGTCGAAGACGACGTTCCTGTCGCGATCCACGTCGATAACGTTCTCGAATTCCGCGTAGGCGACAGCGGTGACGGTGTTGGCGAGCGCCGCCGAAAATTTCAACGAGAGACGGACGCTTCCTTGACGCACGAGACTGAAGTAGTCCTCTTCGCCGAGATCCGCGGTGAGATCGAACGCGTACAGAGCGTATCCGGCGGAATAGTCTTCGCGACTGATGTACAGACCTTCGTCTTTGCAGAGTTTGCCGGTTCCGGCAGACATGCTGTTGTAGGCTGTTATATAGAGTCCGTGTGCGTAGTCGGGTTGTACGGGTCTCACGGCATGCTGTTGCTGGCCGTCCAAGTACACCGCAATCTCGTTCAGATTAAAGTGTTGGAAATTGAAGGGATTTCTCTGCCGATCGCCGTTGTAAGCGCGATTGTCGACCAGTCCGATCACGATGCGCGTGGGCAGTTGACCAGAAAACAGTTTCTCGTGACTGACATCGAGATAATTCTGAGGAATCGTGAAGGACTTGCACACCACGCGGCGTATCGGATACTTTGCCGGGCTGCGTTCCAGAGTCTAGGCGTGAGCTAGGAACACGGACGGAATCAGTTTCACTTTGCGTACAAACATCGATGCCTGCACGATCTGCATTTTACCGACCATCACTCCCATCAGACAGAAATCGTCTTTACTGCGAGTCAACTTGATCTTTACGCCGACCTCGTTGATCATGTAGCGATCTTGGAAAAAGATGTCAGCATGCAGACGACCCATCATATCGAACGTGCGACTCTCCAATCACAAAGCGCGGCGCTTTACCAGACCGTCGTTCGCCGCGTTGTCCGCAAGATCCACACTGTCCATCCTACCCGCGCGGTCCTTGTAGAAAAAACCGGACGTCAACTGGGTACGCTTTTCATCTTCGCCATAACTCAGTAAAGTTTCCATCATGGCGCGATACGGATAGGTGTTTGTGGATGCGGTGATGAGAGTGCCGTTGAGAGAAACGTCCACTTGCGAAAACAGACTGTGCAGAAACAAATTGCTCGGTCCGATCGGAGAATCCACCGCCAGATTGGTGCCATCGGCCCGAGTTATCTTGCCTTTTACGTAGAGCATCGTGTTTGCAAAGTCGATGTAGTCTTCCCCGCTGGCACCGACATCGAATTCGATCGGTGAACCGTCAGCCACGGTCGTCAACGGACGATACTCGATCCAACTACCATGCTCCATGCTGGTCTGAGTCGGCGGAACGGAGAACAGATCCAATTCCGACTTTGTACATTCGCACGACTGTTCGTGAACGATGGCCATTATTACGAGAACACGTCGATTATCTTTCTCTTCTTCTTCTTGTTGGTCTTCACGCGTCGAACGCCGGATCCGGACTGAAACTTCAGACCGCGCACCGTCCGTTTTATACCCGCCGGCACGCGTCTCTTGGCAGATTCCTTCAACGATTTCCCTTCCAGAACGTCGTCCGCCACCTCCATCTCCGTCTTTACGGCATTCGTCAACACGTTCTTGGCGTTGTTCTTGACGAAAGGAAGAACGAGACGACGAAAGAAGCCGCCCAATATGCCACCGAGACCGTGTCCGCGCTGAATTCTCGTACCAGGGAAAACCGGCATCCCACCTTCACTCTGTCTGGAGTAGTAATC
>Ga0209568_1000530_pt1 | contig 13417 bp, 13 predicted proteins | sample WorMetOlspDAHAB2_FD_187406 | JGI IMG/M metagenome (GOLD analysis project Ga0209568, IMG submission 187406) | Marine gutless worms symbiont microbial communities from Max Planck institute for Marine Microbiology, Germany - Olavius sp. DAHAB.2... ...
TTTTCTGGCGCATCAAGCACTTCCGGCGCGTGGCGACGCGCTACGATCAGCTGGACGGGCGCTACCATGCGTTTGTGGCCATCGCTTCGATCCTGATCTGTTTAGCTTAATTGTCAACGCTACCTAGTACCCCATTTCATCCCATTTTGCACGTGTAGGGAACGGCCTCCGTGCCGTTCCGCTGTTCGGAACGCCACGGAGGGCGTTCCCTACAGCAAAATCAAGCGAAATGATGGACTAGCCATTCTTTCGCGTCTCTCGCGTCTTTCGCCCTGCGAGCCGGGTCCGCAGATCGACCCAGCTATCCAGGAAACCGAATCCCGCGACCAGCATCTCGGCGTAGGGCATGGCCAGCAACAGTAACCCGTAGAAGCCGACCAGCCACCCGCGATGCGCGGAGTAGGTATGGGCAAGGCCATGCACGATCGCCACCCCCTGCAGGAAGAACAGGGGCGCCGACAGCAACAAGAGATCGGTTGCCCACATGGCCTCGTCCAGCAGCAGAACCAGAACCGCCAGTCCCAGCGCCGGATAAGCCACGCCGGGGTGCACCAGCAAGGCGCGGAACTCGGTACCGAAGCCACCCGGATTGTAGAGCAGCGCCTGCCACCAGTGCCCGACGAACAGGGCCAGCAGGAGCTGGAAGTAGAAGGTCGCGGCGAACGCCCCGGTCATCCAGCGAGCGGCCTGAGCTACCAGTCGCTCGCTTACGGCGGCGTCGATAACGCTGCTCCCCACCAGGCTCCGGCGCACCGGCTCCAGCAGCTCCATCCAATAGGCAGCCGGGTCCGCCGTCAGCAGACGAATTCCCACCACCACCAGCAGACCGAATAAGGCGGCCACCTGAACCGTCAGCGACAATGACCGGGTCTGACGCAGCACCAGGCCCAACACCCAGACCGGCAGCCACAGGATCAGCACGAAACCGACGGCCGCCCGCGGACTCCCCAGGGCGGCAAATGCCAACAAGCCGCCGGCAAACCCGGCAAAGGCGCCCACGATCAGGCCTTCCTCGGCGCCCTTGCGCAGGGTTACCAGCGCAATGACCGCCGAGCTGAGCAATCCGACCAGAGGCGCGATAAGCGACAGCATGGCGAACGCCGCCGCGACCAAGGTGGCCTGGGAGCGACCACGCATGGTAAAGCTCGCTAGCGATTGCACCGGATAATCTTCGGTTGGATGGGACGCCGGAAACCGGGCGGGACTAACCCGGCACCTATCAATGACGGCCGGTCAATGACCGTCGGTATAGGGCAGCAGAGCCACGTAACGCGCCCGCTTGATGGCCTGGGTCAGCTGGCGTTGATACTTGGCTGAGGTGCCGGTTATGCGACTGGGAACCACCTTGCCGGACTCGCTCACATAGGACTTGAGCAAATTCAGGTCCTTGTAGTCGATTTCGGTGATGCCCTCGGCGGTAAACTGGCAATAACGCTTGCGGCGAAAAAAACGCGACATGAAAGCCTCCGACGCTTTACTCCCCTACCTTACCGGTGTCCTCATTTTCCATCCCGGCCTCGGGCACGCTCGGCCCCTTGCCGAAAGAACCCTGGGACGGCTCCCGCTCCTCCGCCGGCATGGCCAGGGGCGATGCCCCGGTAACGGCCCGGTTGCGGCGAACGATCAGGTTGCGCAGCACCGAGTCATTGAATCGGAAGGCATGCTCGAGCTCGTCCAGCGCCTCGCGATCGCACTCGAGGTTCATCAGCACATAATGGGCCTTATGGACCTTGTTGATCGGATAGGCGAGCTGGCGTCGCCCCCAGTCCTCCAGGCGATGGACGACACCGCCGCGTTGCTCGAGATTTTCCCGATAACGCGCGATCATGGCGGGCACCTGCTCACTCTGACCGGGATGCACTAGAAAAACCACCTCGTAATGTCGCATGACAGCTCCTTTCGGCTTGATCAGCCTCCCGCCGTCGCGGTGAGGCAAGGAGTCACCCCCTTCGGGGCCAGGACACCCCATGCTCAAGCACGTCACCGGCTCGAATGCGCAGCCAGCCGAAAGCGGATTTTCGACCTCGCGCCCCGGAAGATCCCCGGAAAGGGTTCTTCTAGTACCCCATTTCATCCCATTTTGCACGTGTAGGGAACGGCCTCCGTGCCGTTCCGCAAACTGTTCGGAACGCCAGGTCGGGCGTTTCCTACAGCAAAATCAAGCGAAATGATTACTAGGTGCCCTGTGGGTAAGCATGTGAGTATACAGGAGATCCGGAGACGATTAAAACCGGAGACCGGACAGCTCAGGGCGAGCGCGTATGAATTTCTTTTCGAACAACGAAAAGCTATCGGCAATCAGACGCCGGCGCGTAGGTTGGGCAAAGCGAGCGCCCGGCAAGATCGGCACCGGGCCGCGGATATACCTCGGAAGAACCCGGACCACGGGGGTTTGCGGGAAGCACCAAGCGAAGCGTGCCCATCGAATCCTGGTCGGGAATGACGGGCGTGGATGTTGTCGGGTACGGCGCGCTTACCGGCCGGCGGCATGATCGCCGGCGCCGTGGGGCGCACCTTTGCCCAACCTGCACGATCATGTTTGCGCGGGTTTTTTTCGCACTCGCCCTGTCCGCTTCCCCGCAGGCCCGTAGACATCCGCGGGGTCACCCCATCCGCGGGGCCATCCCCATTCTGCCTCGCTCTCCGGCGTCGGCGGAAGTACCACAATCAAGGGCCGTAGGTCGGGTAAGCCCGCCGGCCCCGCACCTATCACCGAGAGATCCGGCGACACCAAGGTGCGCCCAAGCGATAGGTGCGGGGCCTACCAGTCCCGCGGCTACGTTGCGCTGCCGACGGCGGGTAGTAAGGGCGAAAAACCTCTCGTCCCTACTCGTTCTGATAGGTCAACCAACGTTCTCTTCCGCGAACATCCATACCAGCATTGCGCCGGGGTCCGCGGCACGCATAAAAGCCTCTCCGACCAGGAAGGCGTGGACGCCGTGCTCGCGCATGCGGGCAACGTCTTTCGGCGAGCCGATGCCGCTCTCGGTAATGGGGATCCGGTCCTGGGGGATGGCGTCCAGCATTCCGAGTGTCGTCTCCAGGCTGACCTGGAAGTCGCGCAGGTTGCGGTTGTTGATCCCGATCAGGCGGCCGGGAATCGCCAGCGCCCGCTCCAGCTCTTCCCGGTCATGGACCTCCATCAGCACATCCAGCCCCAATGCTGCGGCCAGGGCACTGAGTTCCCGCAGCCGATGGTCGTCCAGGCAGGCCACGATCAGCAGGATGCAGTCGGCGCCGATAGTCCGGGCCTCGTAGACCTGATAGGGGTCGATGATGAAGTCCTTGCGGAGGACCGGCAGGGCGCAGGCGGCCCTGGCCTCCTGCAGGTGAATGTCGCTGCCCTGGAAGAAGTCCGGGTCCGTGAGTACCGAGAGGCAGGCGGCACCGCCACGCTCGTAGCCGGCGGCGATCTCGGCGGGCCGGAAGTCTTGTCGCAATACGCCCTTGCTCGGGGATGCCCGCTTGAGCTCGGCGATGACCGCCGGCCGGCCGGCGGCCAGCCTGGTCGCCAGGGCGTCGGCGAAGCCGCGCACCAGCGGCAATGCGGCAAGCCCCTGGGCCAATCGCTCCAGGGGCAAACGCTCGGCGCGGGCCGTGACTTCCTCCGCCTTGCGGCGAACGATCTTCTTGAGGATGTTCGGGGTGTCGGCCATCGGGTATTAGGTGGCGTTGACATTCACAACCGACTGCTTGAATCACCCTCTCCCCAACCCCTCTCCCTCCAGGGAGAGGGGCTTTTGGGGAGTCGGTTCTCATCCCGGATCTGTGACATGTTGCGGGCGTTTAAACACGTGAAAACAGTCGGTTATCGTTAAATATCAACACTCCCTAGCCCAATTAGGATGGGCTCTTAAAACCCTGGGTGAGTGCAACCAGGCGGTCCAGCCGGTCGCGTGCCTCGCCGCTACTGATGGCGACGTCCGCCGACTGTACGCCTTCCGCCAGGCTGGCGGCGACGCCGGCCACATAGATGGCGGCACCGGCGTTGAGGACCACGATGTCCCTGGCCGGGCCCGGCCGGTTTTCGAGCACGCCGCGGAGCATGGCCAGGCTCGCCTGCGGCCCCTCGACCCGGACGGCATCCAGGGGTGCGCGGGAGATGCCGAATTCCTCGGGCGCAATGCTGTAGCGGCGGATCTCGCCGTCCTTCAGCTCCGCCACCTCGGTCGCGTCGCCGCTGCTGATTTCGTCCAGGTTATCATGGGAATGGACGACCATGACATGGCGGCTGCCCAGACATTGGAGCACCTGGGCCAAGGGTTCCAGCAGGTTTTCCCGGAAGACGCCGAGCAGCTGATTGGGCACCCCGGCAGGATTGGTCAGAGGACCGAGCACGTTGAACAGGGTCCGCACACCGAGCGCTTTACGCGGGCCGATGGCGTGCTTCATGGCCCCGTGATGGGCCGGGGCGAACATGAATCCCACTCCGACCTCCCGCACGCAGCGGGCGACCTGATCGGGGGTCAGGTCCAGCCGCACGCCTGCCGCCTCGAGGACATCGGCGCTGCCGGATTTGCTCGACACCGAGCGGTTGCCGTGCTTGGCGACGTGGCAGCCGGCGGCGGCGGCCACGAACATGCCGGCGGTCGAGATGTTGAAGGTCCCGGAGGCATCGCCGCCGGTCCCCACGATATCCAGAGGATTGGGTAGCCCGCCGATATCCACGCCGCTGGCCAGCTCGCGCATGACGGCGGCCGCGGCGGCGATCTCGGTGACCGTCTCGCCCTTCATGCGCATGGCGACCAGGAAGCCGGCGATCTGCGCCTCGGTGGCCGCGCCGGTCATGATGGCCCGCATGGTGGCGGTCATTTCCTGCTCGTCGAGATGCCGGCCGTCGATGACCTTGGCGATAGCTTGCTTGATATCCATGGATCTCCTCATTGTGTGCTGGGCCAAGCTTTGCAGCTGGGCGCGAGTTACAAAATCCTCTGTTTCCTCTGCGTTTCTGCGGTTCAATCCCATTTCTACTTTGTCACATCACAGGGTAACCCACTGATTTGTAAGGAATCTGTGAAAATTGAAATCCATTAAAATCAATGAGTTAAGCTGAATGTGACAAAGTAGAACCATCGATAAAATTGCGCAGCAGATCGTGTCCCTGCCGCGTGAGGATGGATTCGGGGTGGAACTGCACGCCCTGGACCGGATGCCCTCGATGGCGGATCCCCATGATCTCATCTGGGGTTCCGTCTTCCTTCCGGGTCCAGGCCGTGATTTCCAGGGACCGCGGGAGGTCGGCCTCCGCGACCACCAGGGAGTGGTAGCGGGTAGCCTGGAAGGGCATCTCCAGCCCGGCGAACACACCTTGTCCCTCGTGATGGATGAGCGAGGTCTTGCCGTGCATCACCTGCCGCGCCTTCACGATGCTGCCGCCGAAGGCCTGGCCGATGGACTGATGACCGAGACACACGCCGAGGATGGGGACGCGCCCGGCAAACGCCCGGATCAGGGGCACCGAGATTCCAGCCTGGTCAGGGGCACAGGGTCCGGGCGAGATGACGATGTGCGTGGGGGCAAGGTCCGCGATCTTCTCCAGGTCGATGCCGTCGTTGCGGAAGACCCGCACCTCTACGCCCAGCTCGCCCAGATACTGGACCAGGTTATAGGTGAAGGAGTCGTAGTTGTCGATCATCAACAGCATTTCAGGCGTAACCCATTGATCAGAATCCGTGGCTGTAGTGGCTTGCAAACCCCCGACTTTATGGGCTTGGAGCATGTGCATCAGGCTCTCAGGGCTTTTGTGCAGTTGTATACCCAAGGTCTCGAAGCCGACGGTTGCGTTCACGTAATCGCGCAGAAGCAGCTTGCCGGTTTCCAGGTCGGCGTTCAGGAACGCATCAAGGGCCTCTTCCAGCAGGGCGACACGAAACGCCGGGTCCCGTTCGGCCCGTGCCTTGATGGTGTCTTTGAAATCTCTGGTGAGTGGCATGGCCTCACCCTCTTTCCTTACGCTTTTTGTAGTCTTTCTTCGGTTTCGTACTGGACAACCTCAATCATATAGCCGATCAGGTTCGCAGGCCACTAGGTACTGTTGACATTTAACACTAACCGACTGTTTTCTCGTGTTTAAATGCCCGCAACATATCATAGGTCCACGGTCAGAACCGATGCATCGAAAGCCCCTCTCCCTGGAGGGAGAGGGGTGGGGAGAGGGTGAATCAATCCGCGGTTATGAATGTCAACACCACCTAGCACCCCATTTCACCCCATTTTGCACGTGTAGGGAACGGCCTCCGTGCCGTTCCGCAACAGGAAGCGGAAATCCTGGCGGTTGTCGATCAGGTACGGAAGGCTTATGCTGCGGAGCGCCGTCGTTGACACCTCGGTTCCGGTAAGTGCCTTTCTCGACGAGATCGAATGACCTCATTGCCCACCGTCCGCATCCGGGCACAGGTGATGATCGATACCCGCCTCGGCCATGGCTACGGCGCGGAAAATGGCGCGGCCTTTGTTCATGGTCTCCTTCCATTCGAGCGCGGGCTGGGAGTCCACCACAATACCGCCACCGGCCTGGATGTACAGGGTGCCGTCATGGATTACGGCGGTACGAATAGCGATCGCCGTGTCCATGTTCCCGTCCCAGGACAGATAACCCACCGCCCCCGCGTAGATGCCGCGTTTGACCGGCTCGAGCTCGTCGATGATCTCCATGGCCCGGATCTTGGGCGCACCGGAGACGGTGCCGGCGGGAAAGGTAGCCCGCAGCAGGTCGATGGCGCTCATGCCGTCCGCGAGCTCCCCGACCACGTTGGAAACGATGTGCATGACGTGGGAGTAGCGCTCCACGAGCATGTGCTCGGTCACCCGCACCGTGCCTACCCGCGCCACACGGCCGACGTCGTTGCGGCCCAGGTCGATCAGCATCAGGTGTTCGGCCAGCTCCTTGGGATCGGCCAGGAGCTCCGCCTCCAGTGCCCGATCCTCGGTCTCCGTGTGACCGCGGCGGCGGGTGCCGGCAATGGGGCGCACGGTGACCAGGCTGTCCTCCAGCCGGGTCAGGATCTCCGGCGACGAGCCCACGATCCTGAAATCCCCCAGATCCAGGAAGTACATGTAGGGCGATGGATTGAGCGCGCGCAAGGCCCGGTAAAGGTCCAGCGGCGGCGCCCCGAAGGGGATGGACAGACGCTGCGAGGGCACCACCTGCATGCAATCACCATCCCGAATGTACTCCTTGATACGCTCTACCGCCTGCTTGTAGCCGCCCTCCGTAAAGCCGGAGACGAAATCGGACTCCCGCACCTCCCTGGGTGGTCCGGGGACGGGACGAGGCGTGGTGCGCGCCACCCGCCCGATCAGCTCGTGGAGGCGGGCCTCCCCGGCCTCCAGGGTGTCTCCGGCGGTCGGATCCAGGTGTTTGATGATGTACATGGATCCGGACAGGTTGTCGAAGACCACCACCTCGTCCGACACCATGAGCAGAATATCCGGTGCGCCGATGAGATCCGGGTTCGGGCACCGGGCCAGCCGGGGCTCGATATAGCGGATGGTGTCGTAGCCGAAATAGCCCACCAGACCGCCGGCAAAACGCAGCCCCTCGGGTTGCTCGGAGGCCCGGATCCGGCCCTGGAAGTCTTGGATCCAGGCCAGGGGGTCCGCGACCTCATCGTCCTGGACAATGGCACCGTCCCGTTCCAGCACCACGCGCCTGCCGTAGACCTTGAGCAGGGTCCGGGAGGGCAGACCGATGATGGAGTAGCGGCCCCACTTTTCGCCGCCCTGAACGGATTCGAACAGATAAGAGAAGGCACCGGCCGCCAGCTTGAGATAGATGCTCAGCGGGGTATCGAGGTCGGCGCGTACCTCGCAGACGATGGGGAGCCGGTTATAGCCCTGGGCGGCCAGGGCAGCAAAGGTGTGGGGTGTCATCGGGGTCTCCGGGAGTCATGGGGTACCGGGGGTGGCCGAGGGGTGTCTCAACACCGCCATCGGCGTCCCCTGGACCCTATGCTCATGAGACCGCGTGAAGACATTGTTTTAACCCTGTTATTAATCTTCCCAAAAGTATTCGCCCAGCTTGGTTTCCGGAAGCGCATCTCAGGGCAGATCGATTCAGGATCGGTCATGCAGAGACTTTTGGGAAGATTAATAGGTAGTGGTAGCTTTTCAAGTGGGTACAAAAAGCCCCTCTCCCGCCGGGAGAGGGGTTGGGGAGAGGGGATCGAATCGGTTCCCACTTTCAACTCGCCCACCACCGATTAATAAAATGATGTTATAGGTTTGAGCACCGATTCCCGGAGCGGTACTTTCGCTTGGCCCGGCGACGTTTAGTGTTTTGATCTCATGTTCCTCGATCCATTTCATAATCTTGTCACCGGCCGCATCATCATATGCATCGACACTGAGCAGCGGTTTACCAAAACGTGCTGCGCAACGTGCGGTCCATTCAGTACCCTTATCAACCGGGACAAGGTTCGACGAAATTATAATACAGGTTGCATCGGAATCCCTCACGTTCAGCTCCGTTCGAAGCGACCTGGGAACATCCGGGGCCGAATCGCTGCGCGCCTTATCGGTTGGTACCAGCGGAAGCTCAGCGGGGATCTTTCCGGTTTCACATTCTCGATTCGGTGGACACCAGCCGCCAATCTCGATGCCGGCGGCCAAAGCAGCCTTGAGTGCCCCTTGGTCAACGCCGGTCTGTCCGCCGGAGATTATTTTTCTTATGGGCACTTTGAAAGATACCTGCTATAGAATTTGGCTCATTGCACGTGTAGGGAACGGCCTCCGTGCCGTTCCGTAAGCTGTTCGGAACGCCACAGAGGGCGTTCCCTACAGCAAAATCAAGCGAAATGATGTACTAGAGGGTGTTCTCAATTGAGCCAAAACATCGCAAAGCACAAGTCTAGTAGGTCGGGTTAGGCGCGCCTCGGAAGTTGACGTGTGTCAGCGAAGCCAAACGCGCCGTAACCCGACATCCGGGGCTGGCCCGCGGCATAGGGCTGGCTCTCGGCATCGTGTGTCGGGTTACGGCGCGCCCGAATCCTGTGGCCCAACCGGTACATACCGAAGCACGCGCCTAACCCGACCTACATGTCTCAATTGTGAACGCCCCCTAGGTGCCTAGCGACTACTACTTTATAGAGGCACCCTTTAGATCTAATCGTTTAACGTGTACCAGACGATGCCCCAACATATCTACCGCAGCTTGTGATTGTTCCAATGGAATGTAGCCTAATAATGGTTCATATTCACCGTTTCCCGGTTCCATTGTTATAAATATAATTTCCGTAAATATAGGCTTGAACCCTTCTATTTGCATCCTGACCGGACCACACACACTTCCCGTTTCTGTTTTTTGAGTTGCGGTCTCTAATTCGACAGTTCGAATTTCTTCGAGATCACCGAGCCTTTCTTTCCATGCCACAGGTAGTATAATATGCGAGGCGCCAGTGTCCACCAGGGCATCAATGCGAATCTTTTTTGCTTTATCGTTAAGATTTGAGATTGTTACTGATGTGATGATGCGCCCCATAATTCACCTCCGTTTCCTGAAAAAAGTTGGGATTTTCAAATCTCCCCGACTTGTCGTGTTCTGGTTACTCTCGTCAAAAAGGGAAAACGACGAATTACGCGAATCAGCACGAATCGATTCGCGAGGATTCGCGTGATTCGTAGTTTTTCTTTGTTTGTTGCGATAATATTCGTGCTGTTGCATTATTCCTAATTGCCGAAACTACAGCAGCTTTCTTTTCCCCCTTTATCAAAGAGTGTGCTTCATTTGGCGCAAATGGATCGCCCGCTACTTCTTCAAGGGGATTATGAATTGGTAGTGGTGAATTTTTAAATGGCTAGCATAGACTTTTCTTTGACCCCCTCTCCCCGGCCCTCTCCCGGGGGGAGAGGGGGTGTAGCCTGTAGCGCGCCCTACCCATTGCCAGAGGCGATGTTTCCATTTATACCTTAACCATTACCGGTTTCACATATCTATATAAGATTTCACCATCTTGAATTTCCATAACTACACAACTCCATCAAGAATAACTCCAATATCATCATTAAAATCAGCCAGTGTAAACTCCTGGGTGGTGGTAAATTTATAACTGATAGAGTGATCGAGAGTCCTGAGTGCAGGAGGCAGTTGTCAGGACCTGATAGCTGGCAACTGCACCCTCTTATCAGTTTGGAAATTTACCACTATCCCTCTCTCTCTGCTTTAACCACTTAAAAATTTACCACAACCAGAGTAGCTTTTGCAGTTTCCTATGGCTAATCCCGATTTTGCTGTTTTCTATTATGAAATCAGCTATATCACTTATATCAGGAGTAGGCATTGTTCAAATTCCTATTTCTCATTTGGAGTTTTCTGCTATTATTGAGTTGTCGGTTTTTTCGCTTTTAACTTTCTCCGTTTTACTATCTTCACTCTTTTTGGAATTAGATTTCTCCAAGGATGGTGCATCCCGAATTATTTGAAGTGAGTATACTTCAGCGGTTGTAACCGCGGCCCCAACCACGTCCACCACCGGACATGTTCATGTTGAAGTTGCCCCAGCCGTCACCGAACATGTCGTTCCACCAGTTGTTGTCGTTCCAACCACCGCCGGGCCAGCCCCCCCCCAACCGGGACCACCACCAGGCGGAAGCGGAGACGGAGGCGCCGAGAAGTACGGCGACAGCGGCAGCAGTAGCGAGCTTTTTCATTTGGGTTTTCCTGATTTAGGATTGAATCTATTCCAGCAGCCCCTTAAGCTCGATCAGGGAATCGATCACGGCGTCCGGCTCGGCGGTGCGGATGTCGAGGCCGTGGTTGTAGCCATAGCTCATGCAGACGATGGCAAAACCCGCCGCCCGCGCCGCCTTCACGTCGCTCACCGAGTCTCCGACCATCAGAGCGGTCTCGGGAGCGACCCTGAAGTGCTCCGCGGCGTGCAGCAGGGGCAGAGGATCGGGCTTTTTGCGCGGCAGGGTGTCGCCGCTGATGACGATGTCGAAGTAGTCGCGCACGCCCAGATCCCGCAGCAGGGGCTCGGTGAACTGGGCCGCCTTGTTGGTGACGGAGCCCAGGGGATACCCCACCTGCCGGAGGTAATCGAGTCCCTCGCGGATCCCCGGATAGAGGTGCGAGCGCCCGGAGGTGTTCTCGCGGTAGAGCTCGACGAAGATCGGGAAGGCGCGCTCGAAATCGGCCTCGTCGGGCTCGCCGTCCAATCGGCCGATCAGCGCCCGACGCACCAGGCGCTCGACGCCGTTGCCGACCCAGTTGCGCACCACCGCCTCCCCGTAGAGGGGACGGTCGAGCTGCTCCATCATGGCATCGACGCAGAAGGCCAGATCCGGCACGCTGTCCACCAGGGTACCGTCCACGTCGATCAGAATCATCTCGGGCCGCTTCATATCGGGGTCCTCCGGGCGATCCCTCAGGCACTCCTGTGGGATTTGGGAAACAAGCCGGACCGGCTCGGATCACCGGCCAAGGTGGGCGCGTATGAATCTGTCTGAAAACATGACCTTAATCGAAAAGCGATTGATACACGCCCGCCTTGGATCACCGGCTGACCTTGGCCATCTCTTCACGCATCCGGCGGATAATGGTGTCGTAGCGGTTGGGGTCGCCGTCCTTGCCCTTGTGGAAGATACCCGAGCCGGAGACGAAGGTATCGCAGCCGGCGGCCTTGACCTCGGCGATGTTCTCGACCTTGACGCCGCCGTCGATCTCCAGGCGGATATCCAAGCCCGACTCGTCGATCATTTTGCGCGCCCGGCGCAGCTTGTCCAGGGCGGAGGGGATGAAGCTCTGACCGCCGAAGCCGGGATTGACGGACATCAGGAGCACCATGTCCACCTTGTCCATGACATAGTCGAGATGGCTCAGGGGCGTGGCGGGGTTGAACACCAGACCCGACTTGCAGCCCTGGTCGCGGATGAGCTGGAGGGTGCGGTCGACGTGCTCGCTGGCCTCCGGATGGAAGGTGATGTAGTCGGCGCCCGCCTTGGCGAAATCCGGAACGATGCGATCCACCGGCTTGACCATGAGGTGGACGTCGAGGATGGCCTCGACCCCATGCTTGCGCAGTGCTTCGCAGATCAGGGGGCCGATGGTCAGGTTCGGCACATAGTGGTTGTCCATCACGTCGAAATGGATGATATCGGCGCCGGCGGCCAGAACATTGTCCACCTCCTTGCCGAGCTTTGCCATGTCCGCCGACAAGATGGAAGGTGCGATTAGATCTTCTGCCATGGCTATCTCTCCCCGTTAGGTGCCGGTCGCTCCCGTGACGGGAACGAGTATAGTATCGAAGAATCAGGATTTTCTAATTTACCCCAAACCGCGCCCGTTTTCACGTCCGGCTCAAAGCGCCCTGGCACGGGTTACGGCTTCGTAGGCCTGTCGAATCTCGTGCGTCTTCTCGGCGGCGAGCTTCATCATCTCCTCCGGGAGTCCTTTGGAAATGAGCTTGTCCGGGTGATGTTGGCTGAGCAGGCGCCGGTACGCGCGTTTGACCTCCGCATCCGCGGCCTTGGGTGTGACCCCGAGGACCGCGTAGGCCTGGGCCAGGGTCGGCTCCTGGGCGACGGGCTGCCGCGGAGTGTACCCGTGGTCCCATCGGGTACCCGCCGAGAACGTTTGCTGCAGGCGTACCAGCTGCTCCAGGTGGCGGAACTCATGCGCCGAGATGCCCAGGTACTCGCAGATGTACAGGAGCAATCGCTCCTCTTCCGATCCGGGCCGTCCGTCCGCATAGGCGGCCTGGATCTGGATTTCGATGAACATCCGCATCAGGGAGCGGCGACGGTGACACTCCTGCCGGAACTGCTCCAGCACGTCGTCGAGAGGGAATCCCTCCGCCTTCCCCTCGGTAAAGAGTCCGATGGCCGCGCGGCGCATGTCCGGCGACAGCTCCATGCGGGCAATCACCGATTCGGCCAGGGCGATCTCCCGCCTGGAGACCCGACCGTCCGCCTTGGTCAGGTGTCCCATGACCGAGAAGGTAGCGGTGAAGAAGGCCGTCTGAACCCTCTCGCGCACCCCCGGGTCCAGCGCCTCGGAGTCCTCCAGCAGGGCTATACCGCGGTCGAAACCATGGCCGAGCACACCCCCGAGCAGTGCGCCCAAGGGGCCGCCGAGCATGAACCCGAAGGCGCCTCCGATCAGCTTGCCCCACCATGCCATCCACCGATCTCCCGGTTACTCTTGTAAAAATTACCCGTTCGTAAAGAGTAAACTACGCGCCCGCCCTGTGACCACCACAAGGCCGGCAGCCGAGTCGATGGCATTGGGGTATATCGAGCTGGTCGGTGCAGGCGGGAGTCGTCGCCGGTACGCGTTTTTGGTAGTCTGGCACGCTAGGTAGCGTTGACAATTAAGCTAAACAGATCAGGATCGAAGCGATGGCCACAAACGCATGGTAGCGCCCGTCCAGCTGATCGTAGCGCGTCGCCACGCGCCGGAAGTGCTTGATGCGCCAGAAAA
>Ga0209568_1000532_pt1 | contig 13401 bp, 13 predicted proteins | sample WorMetOlspDAHAB2_FD_187406 | JGI IMG/M metagenome (GOLD analysis project Ga0209568, IMG submission 187406) | Marine gutless worms symbiont microbial communities from Max Planck institute for Marine Microbiology, Germany - Olavius sp. DAHAB.2... ...
CCCTCCGAGGGTGTCGCAAAAGCCCCTCTCCCGCCGGGAGAGGGGTTGGGGAGAGGGAATCAAAAGAAGCGATCGGGCGTGGTTAATGAACCCCTCTACGCTGACCATTTAAATATTTACCACTACCACAAATACATTGAGCCGAAAAAGGAAAGGATTATTGATTTTATACAGTCTGCGAGATCGTTGTCTTGTCCGCTGATGACTCTTGACAAAAGGATAACGAAAAATCCTGTTAATCCTGTTAATCCTGCAAATCCCGTTAATCTTGTACTATTGGACGACAATATGGACTACCAGAGGCAGAGCCAAGCTCGTTATGTGAAGCAGGTGGCTTCCAAACTCGGTATCGAGGTCTTGGAGTAAATCGAAATGAAAGGTGTTTTCTTATTCGGAAGCGCGCCGAAACCTATCGGAAATATTAGTACTTACGCAATCGGAAGAGGTTGAAATACACAAGAGAGATGGGGGCCGTATTCTGCCTTAAATCGAGGAAAATAACTAATAAATCACCGTTTGATGTTCCAGGAATCAAGACTAAGGTAACCACCCAAGATATATTGAATGCAGTTCGGGATTCTAGGATTGGTTGACAATCGTCTAGCCTTCCAGCCTCCTGGGGACCTTGAAAAATCCCGTCTCTGGGCTTTTTCAAGGCGCGAAGTCATAAAGTGTGATTTCGACTTCGCTTCGTTTTCAATCAGTTACCCAAATTGAAAATGGTAAGGTATCCCTGCCCCACACGAGCACCTTGAATTTTTCAAGGTACCTATTGACTGAGTATGGCATTGGAAAAAGAGATGTCAATCTACTTCATTTCTTGGTAATGGTTAAGGTTTAAATGGAACCATTGCCACTGGCAGTGGGTTTGGCGCTCTAATAGGCTATACTCCCTCTTCCTCCGGGAGAGGGCCGGGGAAAGGGGATTAAAACAAGTCCACGCAAACCATTTAAAAACTTACCACTACCAGAAGCTTTTTAGTTCAAAACTTGTAGAAATACGCACATATGACTATGCGCTCGCACAAGGAATGCTTTTAATTAATCGTGAAAAATCCGATGCAAGAGTTCGCGTGGAGCTTTATAGTAATTCAAGCATGCCTGCGGAATCGCCTGCATTTTATATCTATAAAAACGAAGATCCGGAATGGTTTGATTATTTTAGACTGACCTTTGAAGATTGTTGGAAGCGCGGGAAGCCCTACTCTTCTCCAACAGGAATCAAGCAATAGAGATGGATATCAATGATTAAATTCGACAGTGTGGAATATTGGCAAAGCCACTTATGGGATAGATATAGTGAACTTGAAAAAGTGCCTGCGCTTGTAAGAGAAGAATTCTTAAGACAAGAAAATCTTACGGTTGCAAAAGCTCTATCTCTATTAAATGATAGAAATGAATTGAAAATAATGGATCTTGCGTGTGGTACCGGAAGAATCTCCAAGTCCATATTGAAAGCGATGCCAGCCTCAAAAAGGGCAGAATTGATACTAATCGATTTCAATGATAATGCATTGGAAAAAGCAAAAACGAATTTGAAGGAGTATCGAAATGTCGGCTTTTCAAAGCTCGATGCCTATAATATTGGTGACGAATTCAAAGAATATTTTGATATTGTGATAGCAATGGATTTTTTGCATCATATCGCAAACCTGCACGATTTATTATCGCGAATAGAAAAAACATTACTACCCGGCGGCACTTTCATAGGCAACGTGTTTGCGGATCGCAACTATAAAAAATGGGACAAATGTAAGTATGGTGTGTATAAGTCGAAAAAACGTCTTATACTGCATGCATTGACCTCGAGTTCCCTTTATAGACTTTCACCGACATTTTTGAAGAAATTGATTAGATATACTGGAACTGCCAGAATTGCGCCTTTAAGTTTGAATGAACTCAATCTGTATTTGAAGTCATATTTCGTGTCTGTTGAAACCGTTACAAGCTACTACTACTGGTTCTCCGCTCGAAAGCAGTCGAGCTGAACAGCTAGGAGGATAAGAATGAAAGAAATTTGGAAAAACAGCTCATATCCCTATCAGGGAAGTTTATTCTCACTCAGGGCTGGGAAAGCTACTCTTGAAAATGGCCAATTGGTGAACAGAGATATTATCGAGCATAAAGGTGGGGCAGCAGTAGTACCTGTGCTTGATAACAAGAACTTCATTTTCGTCAAGCAGTTTCGCATCTCTGTTGGGAGGGGAACAATCGAGCTACCCGGTGGAAGGTTTGAGAATAATGAAACACCGGATAAAACCGTTAAGGAGTCAAGTCCTGAAGAATATATAAACACCATTGTGATGCCAATTGATGAGGCAAGGTATAAATTAATACATGGCGAATTTGAAGATATAAATGTAATAGTTGGGTTGCAGCATTTTTTTCTAACACCCATGATTCACTTGATACGATCATGTAACACTCATTCGTATCCATATCCAGTACCAATATTCCGGTTATCGGTAGTGGTTAATGTTTAAATGAGAACATCGCCGATAGCAATATGTTGGGCACGCCACCGGCTGCACCTCCTCTCCCTCCGAGGGTGTCGCAAAAGCCCCTCTCCCGCCGGGAGAGGGCCGGGGAGAGGGGATCGAACAAGTCCACGCCAGCCATTTAAAAATTTACCACTACCTAAATATTTACCACTACCCGGTTATCATGTAGAGGATGTATAATTATAAAGATATGGAAATACTCGGTAGTCCTGCGGAATCGAAAAAATTACCTTTGCCTGAAAGACGACAAGAAGCGACTAATTGTTCAGCGCTTCCTGTGAGGAATTTTAATGGATGTCCTATATCAAGTCATTATCGCGAACCAGAAATCTCGCACGGACTTACTGAAATGGAAGTTGCTTCTCGCTGCTGCAATCGCCGGCATAGCTTTTGGTACGAAGAACATTGACGTTACTTTACCTCGCATCGATGTGATTCTCTGTTGTATTCCACTCGTAACTGCGTACATAGACCTTCTGTGTAGTCATCTTTCACTCCGAGTGCAAGTTATTGGCAGGTTCATACGAACATCTAATTTTGACGACCCTGATAACAAACTATTTACACAGTACGAGGAGTTTGTTGACCTCACTCGAAGTCATTATAATGCCTTTATATTCGAAAGCTGGGCAATGTATGTGTCTAGCATTATCCTTTCTTTCTTAGTGTTCGCATATGGCATTTATCTTGCCTTAAACAATGGATTTGACTATTATTCGGGTACCATATCGTTTTCTGGATCGTTAGGCATTGGTTTTTCTGTAGTGATTCAACGCAACTACCGGAATCGGCAGAGGGTGATTAATAACCTCCAACAAAAATCCTCGGGGCAGAGCCCTTACGCAAAAGCATGACTTTCTCGTGCCTCGAAAGCGAGGTATTTCGTCGGAAGAGACTCTTTCTTACGCCCCAAGGGGCGGGGGATTAGGTCCTATTTCGATTAATATCCATAGTATGCTGAAGTTTGATAGCAACGAATATTGGCAGCACTTCACATAAACAGCGTAATTACTCATCTGTCCGAATTGGGTGCGGCGGGTGAGTGGTTACAACGGATTCAGCCTATGTTATTCGATTACGCAAACCTGATCCCCATCCTCCCCGAGATCGCTATCCTGGTGCTGGCCTGCACCGTGCTGGTGGTCGATCTGTATCTGAAGGAGGACCAGAAGGGCATCAACCATATCATCACTATTGTCGGGTTGCTGATCGCCATCGGGATCACCGGCCTGGTCGGGGGTGGCGAACGGCAGGTGGTGTTCGACGGCAGCTACGTGCGCGATGCCATGAGCGATGTGCTCAAGATCCTCATCTTCATCGTCAGCCTGTTCGCCTTCGTCTACGCCAAGGACTATCTGCGCGACCGCGACCTGTGGACGGGCGAGTACTATGTCCTGGGCCTGTTCGCGGTGCTCGGCATGTCCATCATGGTCTCGGCCAACAACCTGCTGGTGGTCTATCTAGGCCTGGAGTTGCTGGCGCTGTGCCTCTATGCCATGGTGGCCTTCGACCGCGACTCCACCACCGGCGCCGAGGCGGCCATGAAGTACTTCGTACTCGGAGCGCTCGGCTCGGGCATGCTGCTCTACGGCATGTCTATGATCTACGGGGCCACCGGCTCCATCGAGCTGGAGACCCTGGCCCGGACCGCGGTGGGACAGGGGATGCAGAACCAGGTCCTGGTGTTTGGGCTCGTCTTCCTGGTGATCGGCATCGGGTTCAAGTTCGGTGCCGTACCCTTCCACATGTGGGTGCCGGACGTCTACCAAGGTGCCCCGACCTCCGTGGCCCTGTTTCTAGGCAGCGCCCCCAAGATTGCCGCCTTTGCGCTGGCGATCCGGCTACTGGTGGACGGCCTCGGCGGGCTGCACCCGGACTGGCAGGGCATGCTCATCATCCTGGCTGTGTTGTCCATGGGCCTGGGTAATCTGATCGCCATCGCCCAGACCAACCTCAAACGCATGCTGGCCTACTCGACCATCTCCCACGTCGGCTTCATCTTCCTCGGGCTCCTGGCCGGCAGCAAGCAAGGCTATGCCGCGGCCATGTTCTATGCCATCGTCTACGCCGGCATGGCGGCGGGCGCCTTCGGTCTGCTCCTGATCCTCAGCCGGCAGGGCTTCGACGCCGAGGACCTGGACGACCTCAAAGGACTCAACCAGCGCGACTCCTGGTACGCGGCCATGATGGCTCTCATCATGTTCTCCATGGCCGGGGTACCGCCCACCGTCGGTTTCATGGCCAAGCTGCTGGTGCTCGAATCCATCGTGCGCGTCGACCTCTGGTGGCTGGCCCTGATCGGCGTCTTCTTCTCCATCATCGGCGCCTTCTACTACCTGCGGGTCATCAAGCTCATGTATTTTGATCAACCGGTGACCCAGGAACCTCTGACCGCCGGCCCCGGCGCCCGGGTCGCCCTGTCGGTCAATGGCCTGGCCATGTTGGTGCTGGGTATCTTTCCCGCCTCCCTGTTGTCGATTTGCCAGGGGGCCTTTCTCTGAGCTGAGAATAGAGACCTAGCGAGGCTTTGCCTCAGACCGACGAGAGCCCAACTCGAGCTTCGTCGCGAAACCCTAATAGGACAGGATTACACAGGATTTACAGGATTCTTATCGTTGAGGACACTGAGTACGGATATTTTTGCCCGCGCGGCAACGGCACACGAGCAGCGGTCATTCGTAAGCTCGCGCCGCATTGGCCATGAGGTCGGCCGCTTGGAATCAATGACAGATGTCTTCCCCGACCAAATCACCACCTTCGGAGAAATCCGAGCACGGCGCCGATGGCGTTATTGCGCTTTCGTATCTCTTTGACCGACCTCGTAGCGATCATCTCTGGTTGGAGGCCCTCTCCGGGTAGTGGTAAATATTTAAATGGTCAGCGTAGAGGGGTTCATTAACCACGCCCGATCGCTTCTTTTGATTCCCTCTCCCCAACCCCTCTCCCGGCGGGAGAGGGGCTTTTGCGACACCCTCGGAGGGAGAGGAGGTGCAGCCGGTGGCGTGCCCAACATATTGCTATCGGCGATGTTCTCATTTAAACATTAACCACTACCCCTCTCCGAACTCGATCGCAACCCTGCTATCGGGGAGCGGCAGGTCACCGCTAACTGGCGCATGGACCACCGAGTGGATCAGGTCCGCGAGGATGTCCTGATCGCACCCGGCGGCTTCCCGAAAGTCGCCGGCCCCGGAGGCGAGCCGTTCAGGCAGGCCCGGCGAAGATATTTCGAGCAGTTTCTCTGCCGTCCCGCCGGTGAAGAGAATGGGTCCGAGCCGCCGGCCTATCTGGCTGCCGCGAACCTGAACAACCGGATTCCCGCCGATCGGGTTTCCCCCGATCATAGCCTCCTGCACTTGGCCTCGCTCAATGCGTTGCTGCGCCGGGCCTTGAAAGTTGGGTAGTGGTTAATGTTTAAATGAGAACATCGCCGATAGCAATATGTTGGGCACGCCACCGGCTGCACCTCCTCTCCCTCCGAGGGTGTCGCAAAAGCCCCTCTCCCGCCGGGAGAGGGGTTGGGGAGAGGGAATCAAAAGAAGCGATCGGGCGTGGTTAATGAACCCCTCTACGCTGACCATTTAAATATTTACCACTACCGAAAGTTGAATGATTGGTTCCGGTCGCGCCGGGCAGCGCACCGCCGTCGCTTATACGAAAGCATGGATAGGATACCTACGCGCGATTGGATCTCGAGGCACCGGAACAGGGCATGACCCCGGCACAACGCGCACTTTCCGACGTCAGGCGTGCCCTGGAAGAAATCGCCCGCACTGGCGATGGGGAGCGTCTACGCCGGCTGTTGCACGGCCGGGGGTTGCCGGCACTGGGCGGCGGCGAAGAGCCTGCCGACTGGATTGTCCAGGCCCTGGAGCTTTCCCCTTACGATGCCGAGCTTACGCGCGGCATCGGCCAACTGTGCGCCGACTTGACCAAGCAGTGGTTGGAGCGACTCGCTGACAAAACAGGCAGGAGATCGCGCGGGACGAGTCCTATATCTACAACCTCCTGCTGCTGGCGTCTTGGTTGCCCAGAGACGCCGCGCTCTTCGAGGCCCTGTATCCCTATCACACCAGCGCGATCGCCCCTTCCGTGCTTGCCGCCGATTCCGGGCGTGGCGCCCGACAGTTGTGGCGCGCCCTGTGCAGCCAGCAGACGGATACCCGGCTGAAAGACTACTGGTTCTCCTTGTTGCAGGGGGCCGCCGCCGACTCCTCATGGGATGTCGCGCGTCGCAGCGAGCTGCTGGAGGCCTGGCGGGGCATCCTCTGGTTGCCGGTTGCCGCGGCCATCCGAGTCGGGGCCACCCTTGGATCTGGTGGCTATGGATAGGGGGCTGCATCTCCTGCATGCCGCGGTCGCAGGGTGGCTCGATGATGGGGGGCGGGACATCATGCAGACCGCGCTCTATTGCATGACGGAGGCGATTCCCCTCGATCCCGCGACCTGGGCCGAGCTGATTGCGCCCTTCCGGTCCCACTGGCTGGAACTGCTGCGTGACCTGGTGGCGGAGCTCTGGCCCGATCCGGAACCACGTCCCCTGGCCGTCCTGCCATGGCTATCACCGGAACTTGCGGAGCTTTGGAAGGCGTTCGACGAAACCACCCGCAACGACATCCTCGAGGCCCTGAACGGCGGCGATCCGGAGGCCGGTCGGCGGTTGTTGAATGATCTGGTCTTCTCCCCACCGCAGATGACCGGACTGCCACCCCAGGAAGTAGTCCGGCGCATTAGCGACCTCGGCCATGTGCTCTGGCCGGTTTCCGAGGCCCAGCCCCCCGTCGAGACCCTTTACGACGACCGGGATTGACCGGAGGAACGGGAGCGGACAAAGGGTAGGACCAAAGGGGTGGATCGTCTTGCCGCTCTGGAGTCGGTCAACCGCGGCCTGGCCGCCGTGGAGCAATGGCTACGGTGTGGTGACGAGGCACGAGCGCACCGTTTCCTGGATGGGCTCGTGGAACATCAGACTGCTCAGGGCTTGCCGGATACGGATATCCATGTCGCCAAGACCCTGAGCCGGGCGGCCGTGTTGGCCCGTGACGCCGGCTTGCTGGAATGGGCGGAGCAACTGCAGCGGGATGCCTGCCGACGCAACGACCAGGACCCGGTAGCGGCGAGTGGCCTGGCGGACGTACTCAAGGCCCGTGGCGAGCTGGACGCGGCCGAGCAACAGTACCGGGAGAACACCACACGCTGGCCGAACGACCCCGTAGCGGCGAACGGCCTGGCGGAGGTACTCAAGGCCCGTGGCGAGCTGGACGCCGCCGAGCAACAGTACCGCGCCAACATGGCACGTTGGCCGAACGACGAGGTGGCCCGCCACGGCCTGGCCAATGTGCTCCGTAAACAAGAGCGCCATCCAGAGGCCCTGCAGCTGCTTCCGGATCCCTTGCAACCCGTAACCGTTCATGAGCTGTATCATCTCCACTTGCGTGGCATGATCCTGCTCGAGCTGGGGCGTTGTGACGAGGCCGTAGACGCCTTCGAGCGTGGCCTGGAGGCGGCGAGTATGCCGACCCAGCAGGCGGTATTTCGTCGTGGCCTGGTGCTGATGGATCTGAGCCGGCGGGATCCCGAGGCCGCTCAGCGGAGGTTGCGGGATCTGCCGGAGGATGTCCCGCAACTGAATGTCTACCGGCTGCATGCGGCGGCGGATCAGAGGAACGAAGCCGAGGCGCGTGCCCTCCGGACCCGCCTGAATGCGGATATCGCACGGATGGACCCCAGCGTGCGCACCGCGTTTCAGGAAGTGGAGGCGGCCTACTGTCTCAAGGGTACAGCGGGGATTTGCGAGCCGGACGAGCAGACGCGCCGGGTGGTCATCAATGCGGAGATCGAGATGGAGGCGGCGTAACAACTCGCAATGGGGCTGCTACTACTTGGTATCGCGTCTTATGCGCGGGCACGGTAGACGCCCCTCGCTTTCGGCAAAACCCACGGGAAATACGTCCGCGCAACAGGTCGTTCATCCGCGGTTGTGTCATCATTAAGAAGGACACCCACTTTGTTTTCCCTGATATATTCCCACATTATTCCGATATAAAACAATAAGTTATAGCCTAACACCTAGCTTGGTAAAGCAAATTGGGGTGACTTTGGCGCGCATCGCCGAGCCGTCGATCCTGATCGACTGGTCAGATTTCCCAATCACCTTCGTGCCTGGAAAAAATCCCGCAGCAGTCGACCGCATTCGGCGCCGAGGAGACCGCCCGTGCAGTCGGTGCGGTGATTGAAGCAGGTATCCGTGGGCAATAGGTCGAAGACGCTGCCGCAGGCGCCGCCCTTGGGGTCGGCCGCGCCGAAGATGACCTGCTCGACCCGCGCCTGGACGATGGCGCCGGCGCACATGGGACAGGGCTCGAGGGTGACATAGAGGCGGGTACCGGGTAGCCGGTAATTGCCGAGACGGCGCCCGGCGTCGCGCAGGGCCAGGATCTCGGCATGGGCACTCGGGTCCCGGTCGGCGATCGGACGGTTTCGACCCGTACCTACCAGCGCGTCTTTCCGTACTAGGACCGCTCCCACCGGCACCTCGCCCGTTGCGGCCGCCTGCTCGGCGAGAGACAGGGCGCGGCGCATCCAGTCCTCGTCACTCGGCATAAGATTTAGAGCCTATCCGGCTTACGACTGTTCTCCTGCAAGAGGATAACTCCTTCTTGGTACATAATCACACGGGACCTGACATCTACAGGATAGGACACGAGGTTGCGCTAGGCCTTGCCTACCCTGTTACCCTATATATTGCAGCACTATCCAGAAAATTTATGTGTGTAAATGGTCCGTGGTAGCTATCGGTTCGGCTTACCTGTCTTCCTGTTCGGGGTGCTGGCGGGTATTCTCTGTACGATCGCCGTCATTCTTTGGGCCGCATTTCACCTGGCCGACTGGCTCGTGGTCGACGGGGAGATCCGGCCGGCGGATGTCGCCGTCGTGCTCGGCGGTGGCGGCGGCAACCGTCTGCGCAGAGGGCTCGAGCTTTACGATCAGGGCTTGGTCGATGCCCTGGTGCTTGTGGATACGAGGGCCCGTTATTGGGACGGTATGTTGGCTCGCTGGTGCCCCGATTGCAGAACCGGCGACAAGCCGGTGACCATACTCACCGGGTCCACCAGCACGTGGACGGACGCGCAATTGGTGCATGCCTATTGTGTGAAAAAAGGAATCGAACGGATTCTGGTGGTTACGGACCCCTACCACTCGCGCCGTGCATTTACCCTCTTCAAGTGGCGGTTTGCCGGCAGTGGAATCCATGTGACGGCGGTCAACTCGGGCGATTACCGGCATCTACTTCTGCCGACCGGGAAGTGGTGGCATGACGAGGCCACTGCACAGAGGATCGTAATGGAGGCGGTCGGGATAGCCGCGTTTTTTCTGTCGCTGTTATCTGATCCTGAGTAATGAACCGCTCTGTGCCAACCATTTAAAAATTGGCTCTTTATGGATTCCGGCCTGCTTTTGCGTGCGCCGGCAAAGCGGCGCGGCCGCATTGAGCCTCGGCGCTGGGGGATACCGGCAAGGTTTGCCGGGAGCTTGGGTACCGGGTTTCACACGCGCCGCGGCGACGGCGCTTACTTCCCGGCACGGCGCCCAATCCAAAGCGGTGGCGGGCAGGTGCACCATAGCCGACCCGGCGGTTACAGCGGGCACCGCGGACTCCGGCCGGTACCGGGGTCGAGTTGCCGCCGCACTCCAAAAGGTGCGATGGCGCCTTGCCATGATCGTCAGCAGTTCGGAATCCATAAAGAGCCTTGAAAATTTACCACTACCCCGGAGTACCCGGTCGTCAAAGACATGATACAGCTGATTCTTTCCCGCATCGGCTCGGCGCTTCTGGTGGTCTTCGGCGTCTGCACGCTGGTGTTCCTGCTGATCCATCTGGTGCCCGGTGATCCGGTCGAGGCCATGCTGGGGGAGAGTGCCCGCCCGGCGGACCGGCAGGCGTTGTGCGCGAATCTGGGTCTCGATCGACCCCTGAGCGAGCAGTATCTGCGTTATCTCGGCGGCCTGGCCCGGCTGGATCTGGGCCGGTCGTTCCAGTTCCAACGCCCGGTGGCGGAGCTGCTCGCCGAGCGTATTCCCGCGACCCTGGAGCTGGCCGGGACCGCCCTGGCCCTGGCACTGGCGGTGGCGGTTCCACTCGGGGTGCTGGCGGCGCGCAACCAGGGTGGGGCGCTCGACTCCGGGGCCATGGGCCTGTCTCTGCTCGGCATCTCCATCCCCAATTTCTGGCTCGGGCCCCTGCTGATTCTGGTCTTTTCCCTGTGGCTCGGTTGGACCCCGGTGAGCGGGCGCGATGGCCTAGAAAGCCTGATCCTGCCCGCCGTCACCCTGGGCTCGGGGCTGGCGGCTATCCTGGCGCGCATGGTGCGCGGCAGCGTGCTGGAGGTACTGGGCGAGGATTATGTCCGCACCGCCCGCGCCAAGGGACTGTCCGAGGCCGCCGTGATTCGGCGCCATGCCCTGCGCAATGCCTGGCTGCCGATACTGACCCTGGTCGGCCTGCAGCTGGGGGGATTGCTCGGGGGGGCCGTGATCACGGAGACCGTCTTCGCCTGGCCGGGGATCGGCAGTCTGCTGGTGGAGGCCATTCGGAACCGGGACTACCCGGTAGTGCAGGCCTGCGTGCTGCTGGTCAGCCTGGCGTATGTGCTGGTGAATACCTTGACGGACCTGGTCTACGCCTGGGTGGACCCCCGGATTCGGTTGGCCTGATGCGGATAAATACCTGGTTTCCGGTCGCTGCCCTGCTGGCGTGGGCACTGGTTGCCCTGGCGAGCCCCTGGCTGCCGCTGGCGCCCGATCGCATCGAGCTGTCCGGGATCCTGACGCCGCCGACGGCGGATGCGCCGCTCGGCAGGGACGACCTGGGCCGACCGGTGCTGGACCGGCTCCTGATCGGTGCCCGTACCTCCTTCGCCGTGGGGCTGGGGGTAGTGGCCCTGTCCCTGGTCCTGGGGGCTTTGGTGGGGGGAATGGCGGCCCTGGCCGGTGGTTGGGTGGATCTGACGCTGATCCGGATCATCGATGTCTTTCTCGCTTTTCCCGGCATCCTCCTCGCCATCGCCCTGGCGGGCATCCTGGGACCGGGGATCGACAATGTGATCATCGCCCTGGCTGCCGTGGGCTGGGTCGGCTATGCGCGCCTGGCGCGGGCCCAGATCTTGTCCCTGAAGCAGCGCGATCACGTGGTCGCGGCCCGCGCCCTGGGGTCGGGGTCCGGGCGAGTCTTGCTGCGTCACCTGTTGCCTCTGGCGGTGGCGCCCCTGATCGTGGAGGCGACCTTCGGCGTCGCCGGGGCCGTGATCGCGGAGGCGGGGCTCTCCTTCCTCGGGCTCGGCGTGCAGCCGCCTCAGGCCTCCTGGGGTAGTATGATCCGGGACGGCGTGGGTTATATGCTGGTGGCGCCCCACCTGGTCCTGGCGCCGGGACTTGCGATCCTCTCCGTGGTGTTGTGCGTCAATCTGGCGGGAGATGGCTTGCGGGACCGGCTGGATGTCCGCTCGGTCCGGCGTTGATGATATTCACCGTTCCATTCCGGGTAGTGGTGAATTTTTAAATGGCTAGCATAGACTTTTCTTTGACCCCCTCTCCCCGGCCCTCTCCCGGCGGGAGAGGGAGTGTAGCCTATAGTGCGCCAAACTTACTGCGAGCGGCGATGGTTACATTTAAACCTTAACCATTACCCCATTCCGGTCGCCAGTCGTCGGCTTCCGGCAGAGGGATTACCTGAGCGTATGCAACGGAAACATCACCCGATCAAGGGCCTTTCCCTGATCGTCAGCAGTCCGGAATCCATAAAGAGCCTTGACTTCAACCACTACCCATGCGCCTAACCCGACTGGCTAATTTTGGGATTGACGCTGTAGGTCCCCGTAATGCTTGCCTGGGCCAGCACATGGCCCTGGATGGCGGCGAGCGTCCGGTCCCGGTCGAAGCGCCCTTCCACGGGACAGCGCGGGAGGTCCAGGGCATAGAGGGTGAAGTGGTAGTGGTGGACGATGGAATCGTTCCAGGGTGGGCAGGGGCCATCGTAGCCGTAATAGCCGCCGGCCATTTCACCGTCGCTGGCGAACCAGTCGGTGTAGCTGTTGATGCCGTGCCGGGTGCCGTCGGGTCCCTCCGGTCCCGGTTTACCGCGGGCGGTTACCTGGGAACAGAATTCGCCTTCCGCGATGCCCTCCCGGTCCGGCTTCAGGTCCACCAGTACCCAGTGGGTGAAATCCACCCGCGGCAGGTCCGCCGGCACCTCACGTCCCTCCTGATTCACGTCGTCGCCGCGGCTGGGCACGTCCGAGTCATGACAGATGAGCACCAGCGAGCGGGTACCGGCGGGGAGCCCGGACCAGGCCAGGTGCGGATTCCGATTCGTCCCCAGCCGGACGTGACTTTCCGGGTCGGGCACGCAGAAGGCGAACTCGGCCGGGATGGGTTGACCGTCGACGATGGCGTTGGAGCTGAGCTTCATAGGGTTTCTCCCAGAGTTGTCGATGCACCTGGCACGGATGAATCGTTACCTTGGTGAGGAATTGAACCGCAAAGTCGCCCAGGACGCAAAAATGTAGGGTGCGATGAGCACCTGCCGACCGTCCCAGGAGGGAGTCGCAAAAGGCACCGGACTGCACCCGTTGCTCCCCTCTCCCTAAGCTCCCTGGGAGAGCCGACATCTTGTCAGCTTCCGCGGGTACCGGTCGGCGGGAGGGCAAGGCAGTAACCCCGGAACGGCGCCTCAGAGGCTGTATAAAAATTAAGGTATTAATATTATCAAAAATCGTAACTACCTACCACCTCACATAAAGAATGAGATAAACTAAGCAGCTGATTGATATTCCGAACGATGTGGAGCTCCTAACGGGGCTGGTAAAGCAACTTTGGAAAGAAGTTGAGCGACTCAAAGCTG
>Ga0209568_1000533_pt1 | contig 13398 bp, 13 predicted proteins | sample WorMetOlspDAHAB2_FD_187406 | JGI IMG/M metagenome (GOLD analysis project Ga0209568, IMG submission 187406) | Marine gutless worms symbiont microbial communities from Max Planck institute for Marine Microbiology, Germany - Olavius sp. DAHAB.2... ...
GTTGTCGTATATGCAGAGGAAGAGTTCAAATTAGCTGTGGGATTGGAAATTGAGAAGGCTCGCTCGGTGGCGAGTTTGGTGCGGGTTCTGGGAATGTATAAGGTGTGGATGCTGTTGACAGTGGGATGAACTTGCAGCTGGGTGAACAGTGTCACGTACGTATGTAGCCTTATTCATATATTGCAGTGTTTCCCAACCTTTTTCTGACTTATTACTCAAAATTGCACCCAGACGTTTGGTCGTTACCCCACTCACCAATCACTCATGAACAACAATTTTTTTTTACAGAAATGCCGTTAATTTCGGTTGCACACCTAATTAAAAGGGAACAAGTGACAAGCTACAGTCATTGATTTTAATGCGACAGTTGTCATCAATTAATGTGACGATTGGGCCTGTTTTTCCCGTGCCAGTTTCAAGATTCTGGTTTAATAGAAAAAACCGCCCAATGGCCCATTACCCAAATCAAAACACCCCATTACCCAATATGGGTAATTTACCCCCAGGTTGGGAACCAATGATATGTTGTTAACTGCTGATCCGACTCTGCCCTGTTTGTGCGTTAACGATTAATAACCCTTCTTGTGCGCAGTGGATACTGATTCCGACTCGGAGGAAGATAGTTGCACCGATCCGTGGATCAACCGTCGCCAGCCGGTCATCTACCGTAAGAAACATCGGCAAGTTCTGAGCGCCTCTCCTGCCTCCGACGACCACGAGTCCCTGCTCCATTCCGATCACCTCGAGAAGTGTACGCATACATCAGTGTTTTCCAACCTTTTTTCTGTTAGAATTGAACCCTTTGTTGCGTTTAGATTACTTGCAGAACCTCATGCAGTGACACAAGGATTTGTTCTATTTTCTTACACTTATGCGCGAAAAAAAAACACCGATTTATGCAGGTGTATGTGTGTAATGCTGTAATTGTAGCGTAAATCAAAAATAAACTTGTGGGCCAGAATAGCCGATATTACTAGTCGCTTTGTTTCCCGTTAGCACAGTCTTTTTCAACAATTTCAGCTGTTATTTTTATATTTTTACTGGCTGCTTGCGGAATCTCTGGCTGGCGCTCCTGGAACCCTTAGGTTCCGTGGAATCCTGGTTGAAAACCATTGACACCTGTCAAAAGGCCAGTCGTGCATTTACGTAGTGCAGAATCACAAAGCATCTGTGTGTTTAATTACTCGCAAATACTTCCAGTCGATGTAGTTTTCAGTTTAGAGTAATAAACAGATAATAATAATAATAATAAACGGTAATTTCAGATGCAGGATTAATAGAAAAACTGTCACAAAGATGCGCAGTGAACTTCGTGCAAAAGAGCTCGTCTACTTGGACTTCTGTGCCGGCGACGGCTAGACGAAATTCAGTTAACATGCAACCTATGTCGGCCATATGATTTGCTCAGCACTTTTAACCAATCCGTATGCCAGAAGTCCTAGTAAAAGTCGTGAGCGCAGGCTTGGGCTGCGGCGTAGGTTGAATGCCGACCCTGTCTGTGACGCACAGCGTTGACGAAAGGCGGATATGCAGCTTGCAGCACTATATCAGTGAACCTTACTGTTACCTTTTACTTTTCACGGCTATACAAAGGACAGGACTCGCCATTTCTTCCCCAGCAGTGGCCGAAGCCATCGCCAGTACTTGTTGCATCTACCCATAGAGGGACGGTTAGGCACTGGATATATACCGGGATGGTACACCGCCAAAGGTGGTCACCAATCCCAGTGCTAACCAGGCTCGCCGTTGCTTAACTGTGCTGCTGTGACCAATGGCATTATCACTCCGGCAAACCAACCGAAAAGAACCATTAAAAGTGGTGCGTATGCGTTTGTTTTGTGTTGTTGCTTTCAGCGTACGAGTACTCTCCGTCGGATGGCACGGACGGCACCCTGGATGACGCGGAGATGACGACCGCAGACCCATCGACAAGGGCGTCTGCCGCCAACAAGCTGCGGAAAAAGCGATTTCTCCGTACGAGTCGGAAAAAGCACGACACAAAGCCGATGGAAGCGCTGGACATCGCGGTGCCACGCAACTTGTCGGCTGACGCGGTCTGCGCTCTTTTTACGTCCGAATTCACGCGCGAATTTTACTGTGTGGCTCGGTTGGTGGCGTGGCTTAATGGTTGGGGACGTCTGTCTATCGTACCTATCTTCTCCTGTGCCCCCGTCTGTGGTTCCTTTGTGGGTAAACTGTCTGTGATGTGTCAGCCAGCTGTGCCAACTCAGCCTTCTATCCCTCCTGTGTTGGTAAATGAGTAGTAGTCCATTTAATTACATGGTTATGGATGCTTTAGAAGTGCTCTGCCTTTGCCTTTGGAAGATAAAATCTTTTGTGGATAAACTGTCTGCTATGTGTCATCCAGCTATGCCAACTCCGCCGTCCATCCTTCTGGGGTCAGTAAATGTACTCATTTGTGGGTAAACTGTAGGGTAAACTGTAATTACAGTTTACCCACAAATGAGTACCCACAGTTTACCTACAGTCCATGTAATTATATGGCTTTGGGCGCTATATAAGTGCTCTGCCTTTGCCTTTGGAAGATATTTTCCATCAGGTTTGCTCAGCATTGTCATCATCGGTAGAAATTTGTAGAGTGCCTGAAGGTGTCTATTATTATGATCAGCAGTCTTTGGGATGAGATTTTTGCTGTGTTGCATAATGCACGGTGGCTGTCAGCTATAAAGAAGGTTCCATGCACTCCACAGAACGGTTCAGTTACAATGGCTAAATCCTAGTGGGAATAGTCTGTACACCTAGAGATGGATGGGTGTGTCGGTGCGACATCTGCCCACCCTCTCCTCCCAACCTCTTCGTGGACACATCTGAGATGTGATGTTGGTCGCGAGGCAGAGGTAGATTAGCAGAACTGTCTTTGTGTATTGTGCATTGTAATGTGTATTGCTGCATTATAATGCTGCACAACAGCACGAGCAGTTCTAACAGGTCGATTGATATGATTGTTTCCATCTCTTTTAGTTTGGCTCTGTCTTCCAGTTGCCACCATAACTTTTTTATATTTATGGCAGGGTGTATTTTAATTTTTAAAAATTTTATTTCTTTCACCTTTTTTGGAGCAAGCCATTTTCACGAGATTGATCCTTTATATCTCAACCGACCATTTAGTACTTCAGAGCTATGAAGCTTTGACACTGTTGGTTGGGCCACTTACTGGACAATTCACCAACAAACTAACTTGCGGTTAGTAAAGCCGCAGACTGATCAACTCACGGGCTAGTCAGCTCACCAACAATTAGTTTGTTGGAATTACTATGCTATATTCGTGTTAGAACTGCTCGTGCTGTTGTGCAGCATTACAATGCAGCAATACACATTACAATGCACAATACATGGAGACAGTTCTGCTACTGTACCTCTGCCTCCATACCTTGCGGCATGCTGTCAGCCGACGTCACACTGCGCCGGCCGTTCCAACCTCCGGTCGGCCAACGTGCAGTAGCTGCAGGTTCCACAGAACAAAGACATGCTACGGCGATCGGAGTTTCCTGGTCAACGGTCCCGCTGTGTGGAACAGTCTGCCGGTTGTGCTACATTCGCCTGACAAGTCGCTGGACATATTTAAAGATAAACTGAAAACTTTCCTTGTCAGAACTGTCTACTGAATGCGCATTTGTGGCCTTGGCGAATTTGCACGGTATAAATCACCGTATTATTATTATTATTATTATTATTATTATTATTATTATTAACCCTAATCGTAACCCTGTTGAACATTGACAGTGTGCAAATAGTGCAATGTACCCAAAATCACATTTAGAGTGATTATGTACACCAAATTTTAAATCAAACATTTTGGCGAGTTGTGACTGACCGCGAGTTGGTTTATTGGCAAATCGTCTGGTTATCGTTGGGCCTGTACAGCCTGTAAAAAGCGTCTTTGAAATGACCAGTTGTGTGTTGCCGGATGGGACATTAAACCCTACTCACTCTCTTGACTGTGCAGCTTCTGCAGCGAGACGGCACGGACAGCACCATAACGTGGATCCAGCGGCTTCGTCTTCGGTCAGATCGTGACGCTGGTGGGATCCCGGCGGCCGAGAAACATCGTCAGAAGGACAACAGACGATCGCACAGTGTCGACAGTGATCACCTCCTGCGACCGTCGGCAAAATCGAAAGCGAACAAGGCAGCCGGAAGGAAGTCCAGGAAGGTATACATTTACTGTGTTGATGGCGTGGCTCTGTGGTTAGGACGTCGGTCTTTGGCCGGTGGACTTTCTCCAACCTGTGCCCAATCTATGGTTGACAGGTGACCACATTATTGATAGACCGTCAGCTTGGCCAACTCAGCCTTCCATCCCTACAAGATCGATAAATGAGTAGTTGCCGGCGGACTTTCCGTGACCTGCGACCACTGACAGGTCACTTTATTGATAAACTGTCTGCTGCGTGTCCGCCAACCAGGCCAACTCAGCCTTCCATCCCTTTGGGATAGATTAATGAGTAGTTATACGTGTATTTACATGGATTATGGAGGTGGAGGTCATTATACTGCAGACTTGGGCTGCTTTGCCCAAATATGTGTTACCGGGCAAGGGCTACAACGTAGGCGGAACGCTGGCCCCTGTGTGTGACGCATAGCGCCACTGCCGCTGCAGGTATGTGGCTTGCAGCGTTCTATATCTTTGTCCTTGCCGTTATTCATCATTTTCCTGTGTTTAGTTTTTGTCACTACCAGTCGAGTGATTAGTTGTCCAAAATGACCAAAACTGTGTCGGGTGGGGCATAGTTAAACTCAACACACTTGCTTACCGGATATTGCTAGAACAGACATGCATTCCGTTTTGTTATTAAACCGAATAAACCCAAATTCCATTTGGCTCGTCACGTCTCGACACAACGAACGTGTCGAGCCCATGCATTTTGGCTTTGTCGAACTTGTCGAACAGCACAGCTCAACACGCTTGACACGACGAACTCGACACGTCGAACGTGTTGAGTCGTGTTGAGACGTGACGAACCAAGTGGAATTTGGGCTTAACTGAATGCATTATACTGTTTTCAACAGAGTGGGAAAAACCGGACCATATCCAGCGGTGGTTCCACATTGGAGGAACTGGCACATGACGGTTCTTCCGACGGCCAGCTTATCCCAGCATTTGTCCGCACTTGTGTGGAACACATTGAGCAGGAGGGACTGACAATGGAGGGTCTCTACCGGATCCCTGGCAGCCGAACCCACGTAGACCAGCTCATTGAGCTGCTGAGGAAAGGTATGTCACCATTGATGCGACATTTTGCCCTTAAATTACCGTTATATATGGTTTACGTTAGTAATAATAATGATGATAATACGACCTATCTCTCCATCTTCGCCCGTCACTCGCGGTTTTCAGACAACGACTCAAAACCTATCATATGTCTCATGTTACTATTACCGTTCATCACAATTGTATAGACACCTGTGGTCCTTGCAATGATTAACATCATTTAGGCCACGTTAAAAATGATGATCATCATCATGATGCTGGCGGCAATGGTGGCGGTGGTGCGTTTTCAGTTGCTGGCTCCGAGATGTGGAACTGCCTGCCACCAGAGATAACATCAGCGCCATCTCTGACAACCTTCCGCACTCGACTCCTCCAGACGTTTCTGAGTCAATGACTCATATCCCGGGATTCAGCGTATCTGACATTTTTGTGTCTACACACTGTCTATAGTGGACCTATCAGTTAAAATACTTAGGCCACTTTAAAAATTCATGATTGATTGATTGATTGGACACTTCCTCTGTCAACCAGATACGTTTCTGTTCCGTCAGGCCTATACGTCACTACGTGTCGCACCCTTGTGACTGTTTAGGCCGTAAGATTTGTGCACTGAATTGAACACGCGATCTCTGGTCTCATGTCCAACGATGTTTTGTAAATTTCGCCGTGGGTGTGGTGTAAATCCAGACGCCAAGTACGACATGCGGAGCACCGGCGTTCCGGTGAGCACGGTGGTGACCGCTCTGAAACAGTTCTTCAGCGAACTCCGAGAACCGGTCATTCCGCTGCATCTCTACGACGAACTGAAGGATGCAGTCAGTAAGTTCAGCGCCACTTTTTCTTATCCAACATCAGTGAATGTTTAAATAAGTAAGGAAATTTAAAAAAATGATTATAGTCTCTGAAATTCACTTGTGCCAGCACTACATGGGATTAGGGAAAGGAACGATTGAAGAGATGGGTCTTCAGACATTCCTAAAAACTGTCAGGCAGACTGTTTCACAGCCAGAAATAGCTGTGTAGTTACTTAGTTAGTTAGTTAACGCATTTGCAGCATTTAGTGATCTTGCGTTATATAAATATCCTTAATAATAATAATAATAAGGCATTAAGCCTGAAGGCTGCTAGGCCGAGAACGAAGTTGCAGCTGCTCTACAGAACTAGAAATCAGGACTGCGGCAAAACAAGAACAGCTTTAGTCTCATTCACTAATGCAGATGAACTGTAAGTTCACTTTCAGTTGTCAATGTCCATTTATATAGAATCACGTTATCGCACAGTGTCTCTAATGTGCTCGGTGCACCAAGTATTGCTGGAACAGATGTGTCTTCAGGAGTGCATATCCCACATCATCAAACAACATTTATCAAGAGCCTATTACAGTAATGACGTAAGCGCTACATAGCGTGGTAAACCTGGAAAAACAGATAAAATAAGAATAAAAATGAACGTTAAAATTAGAATAAAACAGCTCAGTAGGACACAAATGCATGTCTAGACTTTAATTTATTGCTGGCATTAGTACATGGTATCAGTCAATAGTTATGACAGATGACATACCTAGGATAAGCTTGGGAACAGCCTACGATTCTTTGTAGGTTTGGCTCCTAGGTCTCCGTTTTGCCAAGCTGGTTTTACAGCGTCATCCACTGTTGTTAGTTGTATACATATCGCAGTGATAACGGCGTTGGTCACATCAACCAAGTTAAGCTACATCAAGCCTGGTTAATAATTGGATTTTGTGACCACCTTTGGCGGGCCTACAATACTGTTATTTAAGCCAACTCAGCCTGGCCATCCCTCCGTGGGCATGTGAAGTGAGTACTTGTGATGGTTTCGGCCACTGCTGGGAAGAAACAGTGAGCTCTGCACAACAGTGGGCCTTGTTACCAGCATGCCGGCATACTGACTTAACTGGGTCTAACCCATGCTGGCTCGAAGGTCATAGGGTAAGAGCTTCCTCGCGACAGACCTCGCGGTCTGTGCACAAATATTCTTCTTCATTTTCCACAATTTCTTTGATTCATTTGATAAATTATTTCTGGCACGTGTTTTTGTGCAGACTTGCCTGATAGAACCGCCAAACTACTCAGCATCAGAGGCCATCTGTTAAAACTTCCTGCCGCCAACCATGCTGTTCTGAAGTACATCGTGTCGCACTTACACCGGTTAGAAAACTGCTGACACCTTTCTACACTGTGTCTACATAAATCAAACCCCCTAAAACATGTTGGCTTATCTTATTGATGATTATTTGCACAATGTATACACGGTGGCCCAAAAAAGTAAGCCATTATCACTAATCATCATTAAATCGTATTAAAACCTGCAATTGTGGCTAGGTTTTTCACCTATTGCGACTACAAAATGAGCACAGTAATATAATAAGTCTGTATGAAATATTCTATGTGTGACCTAAGTTGTGACATCATCACTTGCTGTGTCTGAGGCTGCAATATGGGTAAAATCAACGCATCTGATAAAATTATGTTTGAAAACCAGAAAAAAAAGAGAGAAAATTTGGACATAAAAGAAATGTTTACATAAATCTCCATCCAAAAGATTGTTTAGACATGAAAATCACAGCTTGTTAAGGCGAACTGATGCCAGAGGAAGCGCTGACACCACTCCGTATCTTACGCATATCGCTAGTTTGCGTGTCAGACATAGTTATGCAGGTTGGAAAGTACATCATGCATAGAATATCTAATACCAACGAATAATATTATAGTGCTTGATTCATACTTTAATTTGGCAAATAAATCTAATCTCAGTGACAGGCTTTAATACGATTTATTATGATTTTTTGATCATTTGGTAGTGGTTTAATTTTTTTGGGCCACCCTGTATATATATTTTTTCCCGTTTATTAATAACGTGCCGCATCAGCATTACAGTTTACATTGATTATTTGGTATTGCCTCTCGTCACCTACCTTGAGCAACCACAGGTAAAATGCGGACTTTGGATTTGCTGATCTGTGGATCGTACAGTGGTTTAAAATACGGATATTTATGCGGACAAAACCCTAACACTGACCCGACCTTTGCCGTGACTCCATCCCTATTTTACTCAACGTACCGTCCACATATCTGCAAATCTGTAGTCAGCATTTTACCGGAGGCCATCTGGGGCCGTACAACTTTCATCTATGGTGGCAAGATGGCACAGTGTTTTGTTTTTATCGCTAAAGACTTGGTGGCTTTGTGTACTTTAAATCGTTTTTTTCAATCTCCAGTTGTAGAAACTTTTTCATCTGCATATCCTGGTGACAGTATAATACTTGTTTGGCGAATTTCGGAAAAGAATTTTGAGGCGTGTCTCGGCCTGGCTACACACTGCGTCGGTGAAGTTATACTCCTTTCGCTACAGCCGTTTGTTAACAGTTTTTGCCAGCCGTGCTTTCTCTGTCACTACACCGACCGCTTGGAACTCACTGCCGGACAATGTCGTCAACTCCGGACACCTTGGCAACTTTTAAATAGCGACTGAAAACTCGCCTTTTTCACTGCGTCATGTGATATGTTCTTGCCACCAAGCGCCTCTGCATTTCATATTTTAGCATTTATTCGTTTAAATGCTTCTCTCCTCAAGCATGGCACCTTCACCTTACCCTTGGTTGGCGGCGTGGTTCGGTGGTAAGGACGTCGGTCTCTGGCTGGCAGAGTTTCCTTGATCTGTGCCTGATCTATAGTTGACATTTGACCACTTCGTGGATAAGGTGTCCAACTCAGCCTTCCATCCCTTCAGGGTCGGTAAATGAGTAGTAATCCATGTAATTACATCGATTACGGTGGTGGAGACCATTAAACGGCAGACCAGGGTTGCGTATGGTTGGTTGGTCGTATAGTCAGTCTGTGGCAGCGGTCTTAGCTACGGCCTATAGGCTGTACGTCCACTGTCTGTGACATGAACAGCGCTGCTGCTGCTGCAGTATGCGGCTTGTGGTGTTGTACAAGTGTTATATGCCTTTATCTTTGCGTTTGCCGTTACTCGGAAACAGCTGATTCTACCGTGAATGATGATGATGACTGTTTCATCAGAGTGTCTCAGCACAGCGGCAGCAACTCAATGGACGCCAAGAACCTGGCGATCTGCTGGTGGCCGACGCTGATGTGGCCGGAGATCACGTCGATGGACACGATGATTCTGACGACGCGGCCGCTCGAGGAGCTCGTCCAGCTGCTGATCGAGCAGAATCGATTCTTCTTCCACGCCGAGAGCGAGGTCACCTGAGCCCAACGCCGACAGACGACTTGCCACTGGCGAATCCAGCGAGAAAAAAAGTCTGTGGAAAATGAAACTGATTTTGTTGGCCAGGGGCAGGTGGAGTGGGGCGAGTTGTTCTGAAGTTGGCCGTATAGCGCATTGGAGGCACTGCGTGATGCGCTATACAAATCAACTACTACTACTACTGCTGCTACTACTACTGCTACTACTACTACTGTAGTTCCAAAAAGGTTACGAAAGTAAAGGGAAAGGAATCGGAAGAATTGTCAGGCCCTGAAGGTTGCCGAAATTGGCAGCTGGTCCTGAAAATGAACCCCCCTCCAAAAAAGTGGAAAGGAAATTTTATTGCTCTGAAAAATGCTAAAATTGGCTACTGGTCTTAAAAAGCATCCCAGGAAACTGAGAAAGAATATTCGAGCCCCGAAAAGTCTCAAAATTTGCTGTTGGGCCCCGATAAGTCCCACAAAGATCGTGAATTACGTGTGCTGAAAAATGAGAGTTTTTCAGCCCCAATAGTTTTGAAATTGGCTTTTGTTCCTGAAAATTTTTGGAGTGGTCCTGAATTTTTGCCACAGTGGTCCTGAAAATGAATTAATCCCCCATATCTGCTTTACTTGCTGTGCATCTTAGAAGCATTTTTGAGAGAGAAGATAAAACTGGGAAGTTTGTTGTTTTTTTGCTCATCTTTCCAGCATATTTTGTCATCGAAAAAATTTTGCGAGGCCCAAGACGGACGTTAAAAGTAGTTCCTTTTTTTGCGGCCATTTTCGGGTCCTGACAAGCCATGGAAATGTCCTGAACTTTCATTCCGACTTGAGTGGAACCGCGAATGCCTCTGTTGGCTATCAGGGGATGGCCGATCACTCGGCCACCACGAGCTGGGGCCTTCAGTAGGCCCAGTTTTCAGCCTGTCTCCCACGTTGTGTTGTTATTATCGTTGTTGTGAGACTGTTGCATTCATGGTGCTCCTGTCGACATTGGAAGTTGTCCGGGACGACATTTTTTCTGAGCAACCGTGTATAGTTTGCACTGCAAGCCAGTAAGACTTATTTTTCAGCCGTTGATTTTTTTTCTGCTCATATTTGTACATAAGGCCGAGCTTAACGTAGAGATATCAAGTACTTGCATTACCGGTGCCTGAAATGGAAATTTGCAACCAGAAGTATAAACTAACGGGTCCTGGAGTAGTAATAAATTACACGAATAGTTTACTACTCGAGTAGTACTCGAGTATTCGCAGCAGCTCTAGTTGTTGTAGACCCAACTGGGTTTGACTTTTGTTGACGGCTGCACGAACAAACTGCAATTTCGAATTTGCACAAACTGCAGAAATATTCAGTGCAAAGTTCACAGACCGTTTGAAAAAAATGTCAGCGTTTATGAACAGCGTTTGTCATTATTTTCCCACTAAACGCGTTTATTAACGGTTTTTATTATTTCTTTTTTCTCGACATTTAACACATGTTTATCATTAATCAATGTCAGTCACCAATCAGTCACTAATCAGTAATCTTATTTCAGCACCAAATGTTACATATGGACTCTAAAACCGAAGCTGTGCGCTCTGCTGAAGCTGCATTGTTCTTGTGTTAATTTTGCAGGCTGCAGCTAACTGGCGTGACAGTGACGTCATTCTGTTTAAAATAGTTACCGTCCGCCATGTTGGAGGGCTAACTGGCGTGACAGTGACGTCATTCTGTTTAAAATAGTTACCGTCCGCCATGTTGGAGGTATACTATCTTCCACAGCAGTGAAAGGTCGTAAACTTTCATATGCGTGCATACTTTTGTGTGTGAAATTTGCAGTAACCTTGGCATACAATTTTTCAGATTTCTGCTCGTTAAATTCAATTTTCGTTTGCATTAAATATACCTCCAACACGGCGACGTGGTTTAATGCTCAGGGCAGTTACCTCCCTGCACCTCATGTATATGTTGCATTGTAATGTTAAGCAAATACGCTAGTCACATCAGCCGAGGGATGCCAACAGTCGTGAATATCTCTGGGACAAGATGTGTACATGTTTGTAGGTATATCAGAGTTGGACATGGATTGAATCCATCCATGGATTGGATTGGGTCAAGATTTTCAGGGAACTTTATGGATTGAATTGGATTTGATTGGATTGGGTGGATGACTGTGACCCAGTTTTTTTAATTAGTAATTATTGCAGCACAGTTGATGCTGTTTCTTACCAATTACGATTTATGAACGTTTTAACTATTCCGCTTTTACCACGATTAAAAGTCAGCATTAGAACAGTTAGTGGCACATAGTTTACGAGTTCGATTTAATACCAGATATTTATCGATTGGATTGGATTGGATTTAAGTTGTGAACATCCTGATTGGATTGGATTGGGTCAACAAAATGGACCCATATCCAACTCTGAGGTAAATGTGCAATACATAGGGTGACACTGACTGTCATTCTGTGAACAATAGCAAAGGCCGCCATGTTTAGATACGCCATATTGCTTGCAAAATGTTGTGTGCGGAATTATGCGCCAGTCTAAATACACGATCTGGTGATAACCTTTGTCGTAAGAATTTTCGTCAGATTTCCGCATTTTAACTCTGCGGTATTTGTTCGCGTTGTGTATACCTACAACATGGCGGCGTGTTATGATAATGGCTTCACACCACCTTATGCATAGTAGAGTCATTTGCCCCTAATTAAGCTGAATTTTCACTTCTTGTGAACGACGTAGCTTGCTGAGGTTGACTTTGTTCAGTCAGCCGTCGACGGCAGCTGCCAATTAACTAAAAAGTTGTAAACTAAGGTAAATGTTTCACGAAATTGTCACAATGTTAGTTATCTGAATAGTTTAATTAAGAAAATAACTTAGTTAAAACTTTAGTAAAGTAGTGCACAATTTAAGTTGTTAACTAAATGACTTTTCGTTAACTAATTTCAGTATTTCGTTACTGACACATGAAAACTGACAGAGGTTGTTAACGTCATTGTAAATCTGTTGCGGATGCTATAACGTGAACATTTTTAACGACTTTGACCTTATTTTATTTTTAGTCGTTCTCATTTATATGATGCGATGGTAATCGAATACTAACAACAGTGGTTGCACAAAGTTATACATGGGATGAGAGTGACGTCATTTTGTCTACAATAGTAAACGTCGAAATACCTTGGGATAAGAATGGTGATATTTCTGTACATTTTACTTGGTATTTGTATATATTAATTATACCTCCTATATGGCGGGGCATTATGCCACTGACGTTGCCGCGCCTCGTGTATATGATAGTTTAAAAACAAGTCTACTGCTGTCGTTTTCTTAAGAGGCCTAATTCCTTTTAAAAATTGCGTATAACTTTCGGTTTAACCACAAACTCTTTGTTGTTGCCTGTCGCCGTTTACGTTTATAGCAATTTTCTATCATACCAAACGTTAGGCAGTGTTCGTGTTGTCTTTTGTATTTGATTGTTGTAAGAAGCCAACAATATTGTTAGATGAACGTTTTGTAATGAAAAAGTCGTCTAATTTTGGGAGAAACTGCGTATTCGTCTACAGGTTGGCCCAAAAAAGTAAGCCACTATCAAGAATCTTCATTAAATCATATTAAAAACTGTCAGTGCGGCCGGCTACATTTCTCATCAATTTTGAGTATAAAATGGACACAAGAATGACTATAAGTTTGTATTAAATATACTAGGTGTGACCTAATTTGTGACGTCATTAGTTGCTCTGCTTGTAGCTGCGACATGGGTTATGTCAACGTATATGATAAAGTCATGATTGAAAACCAGACGAAAAGAGAAAATATGAAATTATTATTACAAATGAAAGATTAAAGTGATGCTGTCGCGAAAACGCTGCAGGGGCACTTTACAAGATTATAACAAGGGAGAAATTAGTAAATGTCAGTCAAAACTGTGGACGAATAGAAATGTCTTCAGCTGGTGTCTGCATGGCAC
>Ga0209568_1000534_pt1 | contig 13397 bp, 15 predicted proteins | sample WorMetOlspDAHAB2_FD_187406 | JGI IMG/M metagenome (GOLD analysis project Ga0209568, IMG submission 187406) | Marine gutless worms symbiont microbial communities from Max Planck institute for Marine Microbiology, Germany - Olavius sp. DAHAB.2... ...
CGACGTCTTCCAAGCGGTAGACGACCCGGCCGCCGATTTTCAGGTAGGCGGGGCCCTCGCCCAGCCAGCGCCAGCGCTCAAGCGTGCGCTCGGAAATGTTCCACCGGTCGGCCAGATCGATCTGGTTCAAATGCCTGACAGCCATCTGGCTCTCCTTCGGATTGGTTAGCGTCCGAAGGCAGAATCGCGCAGAGGGCGAGAGAAAACCGAGGGGTCAGGAGGGAGAAGAAAGGAGAGAAATTTGCCTAGAGTTCGAAACCCCAGAGCCCGTCGCGGGTGGTGAGGTAGGGGTTGATCTGGGCCCACTTCTTTGTGCCGAAGGCCTGGCGGAGGGTGTCAGAACTCGACTGGGCATGGTCGAGGAGTTCACGGGCGGTGAATCGCTTCCCTTCCCGAAAGCCCGTGACCAGCTTGCGGATGATCGCGATGTGGTAGTCGGACCTGAGTCTGATGGTGACAGTGCCGTTGATGACCAACTGCTTCCCGTCCGGAGACAGGTAGAGTGCCTCGCCGATTTCCGGCGCGAGGCAGCCGTCGAGACGGGCGGCGAGGATCTCCGGGTCGATTGCCAGCCCCGATGCGAAGTCGATCACGTCGCGCACAGCAACCAGAAGATGACCGGCGATCGCCTCATCCGGAAAGCGATGCGAGGCGGTGCTGGTCAGAACGACCCGCAACCGGGTTGCCGGGCGCGCCTTCGCCACATTCTTGATCTGCCGCCACACGGACGGTTCATGGAGCCGTCTGGCAAACCAGATCGGCACCCGCTGTGTCCGGCGGCCGAGACGGACAGCGCCGATCTCCCACAGCAGGTCGGGCACAAGCGGCACCGGCCCCGAGCGGGAAGGCCAATCCACTTCGTCCATCAGTTCTCCTATGACCGTCGGTACGTCAACTTGGAACCGGGCGATTTGATCGTCCGGCACGGTGACCCAGCCGGCGGTCGGGCTGAAATAACCCGGTCCCCCGTCCTCGACGGACCACGACAAGGTCACGGGAGCGTCGTCGTGATCGGCTTGTGAAGCCACCGCCGCTTCGTGGCCATGGGGCTTCAGCAGGCCGGTTTCCTTCAGAACGGGGGCCTCGGAGGAATGGTAATCGTCCAGCACGACGCCAGAGATTTCAGATTCCGGCGTTTCGATGGCGCTCAGCAACAGATCCAGGGCCGCAGGCGAGAGGCCGGAGCCGTTATCCCGCATCGCGCAGGATGCCCCAATGACGCAAATACTTCTCCCCGATCAGCTGCTCGCGCTCGGTCTGGTCCTTGAGATTGCAACCGTGCGGCATGGTGATGGTCAGAGGCAAGGTGCGCCCACGCCGCGAACCGCCGTTCGGGTGGAAGCGAATAGTCAGCTTGACCTGGGTGGCCACCCAGCCGCCACGGAGAGGATCGGCGCCGCCGAAACGCTCGCTTGCCATGTCCCAGATCGAGCGATCGGCCTTCCGCAGGCATTCCAACGTCACCCGTTCGCCGACGCTGTCGATGGGCATCAGGCGCAGCAGTCTGACCTCGACGCCGGCGACACCGTCCGAAGGATCGGTCGGGAAGTCGAAGGGGCGCAGCAATACCGAAAGATCGTACTGGCGGAACGGCAGCCGCTCCTGCTGGAACTCGATCCCGAGCAGATCGCGGGCCAGGAACCGGACCATATCCTCGCGGCTTTCGCGGTCGTTGGCGACCACCTCGATGACGCCGGTCTCGGGCTCGTAGGTCATGGCAGCCTCGAAGACGGGCCGCCGGGGCCTGCGGATCAGCTTGCCGTGCTCATTAAAGGCAAGGTCATCATCGGGCAGCCCCTCTCGGTAGACGACGATCTGAACCAGATCGCAGTCCTCGCCCGCGAAGGTCGGCCGCTGGCGATCGAAGATGTCGACATGGACGTTGTTCGAGGTGAACCGATTTCTAATCGCCGCCTCGAACGCCTCAACGGCACCGGCATCCCGGCTCAGGACCCCGTTCGGCTCCCCGATGAAACCGTCCCACATGCGGCCACGACGGCGCTCGTCGGTGAAGCGGGCTTCCTCGGCATGCAGGAACCCGGCCGGGTCGTTCAGGAACATCCACAGCGCCCGATCATGGGCGTTGCCAAGATCGTCCAGCGTCGTCCGATCCGCAATAACACCGAACAGCGCATTCTGCCCTGCCTCGTCGGCCATTTTGGTGACGCGCTCGGCATCGTTCACCACGCGAGCAAGGGCGGTTTCGTCCATCTCGTCGACGAGCTGCAGCAGGGGACGCACGACGTCGCGGTCCGGGCCGTCCCAGTCGATTTCGATGGGAATATCAATGCCGGCCTGTTCGAAGTAAGTACGGAGCGAGGCAGCCGGGGTGTTGCGGATGAACTTGGTGACGCTCGGCATTCGTTGGTTCCTTTCACGTTGTACGGATCACTTGAGCCGGTCTTTCACGGCCTTGTTGACGGAATTCCGGCCGACCTTGACCTTGGCGACCGAACGCCCGTAGCTGTCACGGGCGACGGTATCGATGGAGACGGTCTCACCCTGGATCATGGATTTCAGGGCCTTGGTCGCAGCTGCGCCACCGCGGGTGCCCTTTTCGGGGGCATCGACGTTGGCAAGCCTGACGGGGTTCTTGCGGCTGGCGGTCATGAAGGTGTCGCCGTCGATGACTTTGGTTACGCGTTCTTTGCGGGGCATCTCTGCACTCCGTTTCATTGGGGCCAATAACCGACTATTGCCGATCTGCTAATCAGCGTATTTCGAGCGCATATTCGGAGTCAAGCGAAAATCTACGCTATTCCGCGAATTAGCGTGGATAAGTTAGCTGAACAGTGATTGTTGGCTGTCTGAGGAGGCCAACAGACTTAGCTTGAAAAGCCGTACCCGCGCGGCATCTTCTGAAACCTGAAATGCCTCCATGACCGCGCTGACAATCTGTTGGCCCTGCTCCGACGTAACGGCGACGGCGGCATGCAGACCGTGTTCGGCGCAAAAGTCCGAAACCAGTCGGCGGATCGACGATACGGGCATCAGGATGGCGCCGCTGACATAGCCCGCCTGCCACTCCATCCAGTCGTAGTTTCGAGCATCAAGGATCGTATCCCGCTTGCAGATCGCCTTGTTCTCCGTGCTCTGTCGATCAAACAGTCGCCCGGTCATGAACTTCTCGGCCCAAAGATAGCGGTGAAAGTGCACATGCCCATATTCATGTGCGAGTGTCGTACGGAGGCGATTCTCCCGTCGTGGATCATTCGCCAAGCGGTCTGAAATGGAAACTTCAGGACCCTGGTCAGGATAGAAGACGGTCATGCCTTCGACGTCTTCCCCGTACATCGAGAGGTCGACGGACGAATCGAGGCTGGCATCGGCCTGCTCGATCAGGATCGAAAGTTCGTCAGTTGTGATTGGGAGACGGACCTCGCCGTGGCGCTTTCTGAGGAATGATCCGACAATACGTTCGCACTCGCGATCGAGTTCATCGGGCACGTAGTGAGGCCGCTCCGAAAAGCGGCCGGTCGTATCGCGGACCATTTTCACCACCGGGATTCCTCCTAACGCCCGGAAATGTCTTTCCGGAAGTTGGCGAACCCCGAAACCACTTTGTCCCGATTCTTTACCTTTTGGCGGAGGTCATCCGGGATCTTGCCGGCGAGCACAAATAGGTATCCTTCGTCCTCGTCAAGCACCTGCGCGAACTGGCGAATGAGATGGTCTGACGTAGGGCTGCGGCGGTCATTTTCAATATCATTGAGATATTGAGGTGATATGCATCCCTCGCCTTCTTCCTTCATAACCAACGCAGCAAGCTCCTTTTGGTTGAGACCCTTTGCCTTCCGTGCTGCCGCGATCGCCCGACCGAAGGTCATAGACTGAGATGACATGCGGTAAATGTCCTCCTAGGCGGGAAAATTGGCAATACGCTTGTTCGCGGATCAGCGAATTGATACACTTTGGCGCCGTCAGGTTCAACAGAGAAATCGAGGGCTGAATCTGGGGGAAAGCCTTTAGGGGGTAGCATGCTTGAGCCTGCCAGCCAAACAGCACTGCGCGACGAGATCGCGCGCCAAATCCGAGAGGATCAAGCCCTCCTCGCCGAGCTACGCGCCGAGGTTCGCCCCTTGGTTTCACAGACGCGGCGAATTTCGCCTAGATCGGCCACCTCGATCTCGCTGGTCGCCGCCGACGGTGGCAACAACCAACTGCGATTCGATCCGTTCCTCGTCCAGCTCGTTCGGGTTGTCGACAGCAGCAACAATGAGTACTGCCTGGAAGCTGTTTCGCCGACGATGAGCGTCTCCGCCCTCTCGGCCCGTCAGTTTGCCGATCCTGAACACCCGACCGCTCTGGGCCGTCTTATGCGATATCTGGGTGTCGGGGAATTATCAGCGCTCAGCCACATGATCCGTCCCGACGACAGTGGGCGGCCAAACTCTCCGAGCTGGGTGCAGGTCTACCGTGAGCTGGTCGAGTGGGCGATCCTCTTTGCCATCGTGCGCGAGAAGGACTTCGCGACAGACACGCTGATCGTCTTCGACGGTTTCCTTCGCAGCAAGGTGTTTGCAAAGGATTTGTTCCAGAGGTACCGCGCCGGCATTCAGGAGGGCATCGACCGGCATCTTCGCGCCAACAAGCGCCGCATCTACCTCGTCGGCGTCGCCAAACACAGCAAGGTCCTTTCCCGGTATCGTTTGTCCATGGCACTCGAAGGGGTGATGCAATCGCCATTCCCCTGCTACGTCGAGATTCCGCGCGAGCTGGAGGAGAAGGCCTACGTCTGGTCGGAATACGCTCGTGGCGACGATCGCGTGACCGAAGGCGGCGAGGTCAACAAGTTCGTTGCCGGTAAGATGTTCTTCGTCAAGTTTGGCAACGGACCGAGAGATCCCGTGTGGCCGATCGACATCTTCCTCTCGCAGTCCAACGATCATGCGATGATCTTCGGTTATCTGCTCAATGACGCCATAGAGGGGTTCCCAGTGCCGCTATATCCGCGGTCTTTGCAGAAAGCCCACGAGAACGCTGCCCTTGTCGACTTCGACATGGATATCTTGCAGGACATGATTTTCGGCGGCCTTCGAACGACCCTCGGGAAAGAGGCTCCTGCCCTCGACGTGTTCCGATTGCAGGACACCGATCCCGCGTCGCGCAGGTACGAATAGGCGGAGGACCGCATGGAGCTGTTTCCCAGGCAACAGGTGGTCGGCATCTTCCGTGGCTTTCGGGAAGGTGGTTTGGAATTTCATGCCGATTTGGCGTTGCCTTACCGGAATGACTTCCAACGCATCCCCATGCATGGGCAGTTCGTCCTCGTTCAGCTCGAAACGCCCGAGGAAGCCGTGCTGGGACGCATCGCGTCATTCTCGTCGGAAGGGAAGCTGTCGTTTGGCAGTGGTGAAGAGTTCAATATACGCGCGGTCCAAGAGGAGCGGCCGATACCTGAAGATCTGCGTGAGCAGTATCTGAAATACCGCGTCAACATCCGCGTCCTAGGAGTCCTCCGGAATAGCGGCGGTAACACGTTGACGTTCGTGCCGTCGCATCGCCGGCTGCCCCATGTCGGAAGTGCGGTCGCGTTTCTGTCGGGGGAAGTGCTCAAGGAGGTTTGCGGGCACAACATTGAAGGAGCCGAAATCGGTCACTTTGCTCTTGGCGAATACATCTACGCCCAGGGCAGTCGGGCGACGCAAATCCAGTCCTGGATGCGCGTCGAGGCACCCGAGATCATGGTTCGCTTCCCGGTGTCGAGCCTGGTGGCCCGCCGCAGCTTCGTCTTCGCGCGAGCCGGCTTCGGCAAATCGAACTTGAACAAGCTGCTGTTCAGCAAGCTCTATGAGACGACGCCCACGGTCACTAAGCGCGGAGATCGCGAGGAGCCAGTGGGCACGATCATCTTCGATCCTGATGGAGAGTATTTCTGGCCCGACGACAAAGGCCGCCTTGGTCTGTGTGACGTTCCACATCTCCAGGACAAACTGGTCGTCTTCACGGCCCGAAGCGCCCCCAGTCCCTTTTATGGGTCTTTTACCGCCGGCGGCATCAAGCTCGACATCCGCCAGCTCCGGCCCAGCGACGTCATCTCGATCGCCCTCCCGCCCGAGCGCCAGGACCAGCAGAATGTTGCGAAGCTCCGCGCCTTGTCACCGGAGAGATGGAGACAACTCGTCGATCTGATCGATCGGGATAGAGGCGGCGCTGACCTCGACGAGATTGCGAAGATCATGAATCTCGACGCCAGCCGCCAGGAAGCCGAGGCCGTGGCCGCACGGTCGAATATGACCAACGTCGTTGGGATGCTTCACGATAGAAGCAGCCAGTTCATGGGGCTCCTGATGAAGGCGCTGGAGGCCGGCAAAATCTGCGTCGTGGACGTCTCGCAGATGCGCGGCACGCAGTCTTTTATTCTTGCCGGGATCATTCTTCGCCGGATATTCGATCGCAATCAGGAGGAGTTCACCAAGGCAGAACCGCGGACCATACCCGTGATCGCGGTGATCGAAGAGGCGCAGGCGGTGCTGAACGAACGTGCCGCAGCGGCCGAGCCTTATATCGCCTGGGTCAAGGAAGGCCGGAAGTATGATCTTGGCGCGCTTCTGATCACCCAGCAGCCTGGGTCGATCCCGAACGAGATTCTAAGCCAGGGCGATAATTGGTTCATATTCCATCTTCTATCAGCAGGCGATCTTGCCAGCGTAAAGCGGGCAAATGCCCACTTCAGCGACGATCTGCTCAGTTCCCTGCTGAATGAACCGATTGCGGGCCAAGGTGTCTTCTGGAGTTCTGTCGGAGGCAAGCCATATCCGGTATCCATCCGTGCCCTGTCATTCGAAGACTCTTACAAGGCTGCTGATCCGACCTATTCCCGTGAAGCAGTCGACACATTTGCGACAGAACTTCGGCGTGAGATGACGGACCTGATCGATCAAGCTCGTGCATCCATTGACCAGGCTAGAGGGACGGCACAATCGGAGACCGCTGTTCAGCCACCCAGCAATCTCTTCGGTGAGCAGGCTGACGATGAAACTCCTGATTTGGAAGTTTACTACCAGCAGCTGGCCCGAAGTGCTGTGGAACAAGACACCGAATTAATGGGCAAGCTGAAGAGCGATGGCGCCGCTTGGGGACACGTACAGAGTGTCATTGCTGCAGCTCTACCTGAAACGTTGGACGGTCGAGATCAGAAGGCATTCCAGTTGGTCGCCCCAACCATGGACGCGGTTCTCGGAGCGCAGGGACAAGGCTGGCACTCTTTCAAACATGGTCCGCGGCAAACCACCTACATCAAGTATGGTCCGGGAGGCTGAGATTGAGCGCGGCCTCACAAGCGGTTATGGCAAGAGATGTGCGACTCAACGCCATATGTCCCTACTTCACGATGTTTCCCTTGGATTTCCCTCTCGGCATCCTGACGACGCACGCAAAGCCCAACGCACGTGTGCTCGACCCTTTTTGCGGCCGCGGAACCACCAACTTCGCTGCGCGACTGCTTGGCTTACGAACTATCGGAATCGATGCCTCGCGTGTGGCCACGGCCGCGACACAGGCGAAGCTTGTCGCGCCGACACCTGAAGAGATTATCGACGCATCCAACGCAATTCTGCTCCGACGCCGAAGGGCTGTCCAAATTCCCGAAGGGGAGTTCTGGGACCTGGCCTATCACTACGAAGTGTTGCGAGACCTCTGCCTCATCAGAGATGCGCTGCTCACGGGTTCGATCGCGGCGCATGTGGCCGCGGCCCTCCGTGGCCTTGTCCTTGGCGCGCTGCATGGCCCGGTAGGTCGGACCAAGCGCTCCTATTTCTCGAACCAGTGCCCAAGAACGTATGGCCCCAAGCCCGCTTATGCGGTCAAATTTTGGAGGAGCCGCGAGCTTTCGCCTCCTCGCGTCAATGTTCTCGCCATAATCGCCGAAAGGGCACACCGGTATTATGGGAGCGCCGCACCAAGGGTCGTCGGGGCAGCGATCGAAGGCGACAGCCGACATAGATCGACGCTAGCCGACGCACGCGAGATTATCGGGAGGTTCGACTGGATCGTCACCTCCCCGCCCTATTACGGACTAAGGACATACCTGCCCGACCAATGGATTCGAAACTGGTTCCTTGGTGGGCCAGCATCGGTCGACTACACGTCTGAAGGTCAGCTCTCGCATTCCGGGCGCGACAGGTTCGTCGCCGATCTTCGAAAGGTGTGGGTAAATGCCGGGGCGCACTGCAGGCCTGAAGCCACATTGGTCGTTCGCTTCGGGTCGATTGGAGATCGCCTAGTCGAGGATCCCGCTCGGCTCATCTCTACATCACTCGAGGCGACGGGCTGGGTAACGGCGGACGTACAACATGCCGATAATGCGGCTCGCGGAAAGCGCCAAGCGGACACCTTCCATCGAAAGCGTAGTGCACCATGCGATGAGGTGGACGTTTGGGCAACGTGGCGGCCATGACCAAAGAGAACAAAGCTTGTGCGTGTTCGCCCTGCCGCGAAAGATTTCGCTCCCCCATGAGTCCATGAGCGATCCATGGCGATTATGTTTATGTTTTGGCGGAATCAGAAAGCCGCTAAGTCTTTGACTTAGCGGCTTAATTTGGTTGCGGGGGCACGCAACCGACTTATCCTACTGATTGTTTCACCCGACTTCTCGGCATGGCGTTACGCCCTCTAAGCTGCTGATCCGATATAGAAATCAGCCAGAGGAGTTGTTTTCGCCGCCATACCGGGGCCGAAAGGGCTCGATATGGCAGAGAAGAAATATCCACCGCCGTTCTCGCTGCGTCTGACATTCGAGGAGCGCGCGCGCCTGGAACGGGCTGCGGCCGGTGTGCCACTCGGGGCCTACATCCGTGCCCGCGCCCTCGACGAGGACATTCCGCCCCCGCGCTCGCGGGGCAAGTTCCCGGTCAAGGACCACGAGCTGCTTGGCGAGGTCCTCGCGGAGCTCGGCGCTTCGCGCATCGCCAACAACCTTAACCAGCTCGCACGAGCGGCGAACACCGGCTCTCTGCCGGTGGCGCCGGAGACCGAAGCCGACATTCGCGACGCCTGCAAGGCGGTGATCGAGATGCGCTATGAGCTTCTGCGTTCGCTTGGGCTGCGGCCCGGAGACGGGCCGTGATCCTGATCGCGTCTCAACGCGGAAACGCGGCGCAACTCTCGCGCCATCTGTTGAACGCCAGGGACAATGAGCATGTCGAGCTCCATGAGGTTCGCGGGTTCGTCGCCGACGACCTTGAAGGTGCCCTCATGGAAGCCGAAGCGGTCTCGAACGGGACGCGCTGCAAGAAGTTCCTGCTCTCGGTCAGCTTCAATCCGCCGAAGGGTGCCGAGGTGCCGACCGAGAATTTCGAGGCGGCCATCGAGATGGCCGAGCAGAAGCTGGGCCTGGAAGGTCAGCCGCGCGCCATCGTATTCCATGAGAAGGAAGGCCGGCGGCACGCGCACGTCGTCTGGTCACGGATCGACGCCCGGACGATGACTGCTCGGCAACTCCCCTACTACAAGCACAGGCTGATGGACGTGGCCAGGGAGCTCTTCCTCGAACACGGCTGGGACATGCCGAAGGGACTTCTGGATCGGAACGCCCGCGATCCGCTGAATTATTCGTACGCCGAATGGCAGCAGGCCAAGCGGATGCAACAGGACCCGCGCCTGATCAAGGCCGTGTTTCAGCAGTGCTGGTCGCGTTCGGACTCGGCGCGGGCATTGCGCAACGCTCTTGAACCGCATGGCTACTTTCTCTGCCGTGGCGATCATCGTGGTTTCGTTGCTCTCAACGTCGACGGAAAGCCTCACGCGATCAGCAAGTGGGCCGGCGTTAAGGCGAAGAAGGTCCGGGAACGGCTCGGTGATGCAAGAGGCATGTCGAGCATAAAAAAACAAGGGCAATGATCGCCGCCCGGATGACGGCCAAGCTGCGAGGCTTCGCCGAGCAGGTGCGAGCGGAACACAAACGGCGTGGGACAGCCGTGGACCGCGCGCGCGTAGCGATGGTTGCCCGCCACCGCGAGGAACGTACGGTGCTCGAACGTCAGCAGGACGGGCGTTGGATCGACGAGACAAACGCGCGCGCGGCGCGCCTGCCCAAGGGCCTCGGCGGGCTTTGGAGCCGGATCACCGGCCGCTACGCCAAGATCAGGCGGCAGAACGAGTACGAGGCCTGGCAGTCGTACATGCGCGATCAGGCGGAAAAGGATGCCTTGATTGCCCGCCAACTCGAAGAGCGCCAGCGTCTCCAACTCGACATCGACCGGGTCCAGGAGGCGCAAGCCAAGGAGCTTCAGCGCCTCAACCAGGACATCGGGCGCTACGTTTCCATGACAGAACAGCAGCCGTCGGAGACCGACGAGCACTTCCGCGACACATCGCGACACCCTGCGGCGGGCCTTGGCCGCGATGCCGGTCGCGACAGCGGGTTCGAGCCCGAACTCTAGCCGGTGCGCACCGTTTCAAGCGCTGAGCCGCAGCGTTTCCTCTCCATTTAGAGACCCACAGCCCAGCGGAGACCTTTCCCTGGGCAATGATGATGGAGCCGTGAGCCAGAAAGGCTCCGGTGGTCGGGGCCTCCAACAAACGGAGGAAACGACGATGAGACTCATCACGCGTTTTGAACTCGCACACTACAGCAAGAGCGAGTTGCAGGCTCTCTACCGCGAAATCTTCAACGCACTGGCCGCCACGGCGCCGGATAGCGTCGAGCGGCGGAACTGCCTCGTATCGCTGCAAAACCTCGCGGCGGAAATCGCCTCGCGGGCTCCATGCCCGTAGACGAAGGCGGCGGGCCGCTGCCGGCCCGCCGCTCCCGCGTCCGCCAAAGCGGTCCAGAAACCGGCCATGAAGCGGGACCTGTGTCGGCTTTCAATCCTGTTAACATTATGATATTATTGAGTCATGAACGATTCGAAACCGGACACAAAAGAGGACATTTCAGCGGTCGAGGATCGCGGCGAAACCGTTGCGATGATGCATCCTCTCGTGTTCTCGGAGGGATCGCGCCATCGGGCTGCGCTCACCGATCTGGCCCTGGAACTGGCTTCCGCCTCGGCGGGTTTTCGCCGCAGCCTGCCCGAAGGCGTCATGGCGGCGCTCGCCGATCTCGTGCGCGCCATGAACTGCTACTACAGCAACCTGATCGAGGGGCACGACACGCACCCTGTCGATATCGAGCGCGCCCTCAAGAACGATTACAGCACCGACCCGCGAAAGCGAGACCTGCAAGTCGAGGCCAAGGCGCACATCACGGTGCAGCGCTGGATCGATGACGGTGAGTTGACCGGCAAGGCCACGGCGGCGGAGAACCTCCGCGAAATTCACCGCCGGTTCGGCGAGCTCTTGCCGGACGACCTGCTCTGGGTCGAGTACCCCGACACGGGTGAGCGGGTCCGAATTGCACCGGGCGCACTGCGCGAGCGCGATGTCGAGGTCGGACGGCACATTCCCGTCAGCCCCGGCGCGGTGCCCCGGTTCTTGGCGAAATTCGAGCGGGTCTTCGAGAGCCTGGGCAAGGCGGAGTCGATTCTGTCGGCGGCGGCGGCCCATCACCGGCTCTTGTGGATACACCCGTTTCTCGACGGCAATGGCCGGGTGGCGCGGCTGATGTCCCACGCCATGCTCCTGGACGCCCTCGATACCGGCGGCGTGTGGTCCATCGCGCGGGGCCTAGCTCGCAACAACGCCGCATACAAAGGTCATCTGATCGCCTGCGATCAGACCCGGCGGAACGATCTCGACGGGCGGGGCAATCTCAGCGAGGAGGCGCTCGCGAACTTCACCGCGTTCTTCCTCGAAACCTGCCTGGATCAGGTGCGGTTCATGGAAGGCCTCGTCGAGCCGAACCGTCTGCGCAGCCGCATCCTCCTGTGGGTCGAGGAAGAGGTGCGCGCCGATGCCCTGCCGCCCAAGGCGGGCAAGGTGCTGGAAGCTGTGCTGTTCCGGGGGGAACTGCCACGCGGCGACGTGGCCGCGTTGCTGGACACCAGCCCGCGCCATGCGCGGCGCGTGGTCTCCACCTTGACCGAACGCGGCGTGCTCGTATCGGAAACGCCGAAGGCGCCTTTGCGCCTCGCCTTCCCGGCGGCGCTCGCCTCGCGCTGGATGCCGGGCCTGTTTCCCGAGAAACCCGAATAGCCTGTCGAGAACAGAAGAACGGCGGGCCGTAACCGGCCCGCCGCCGAATTTTCGGGCACTGGAAACCTCGGCTCAGGCGCCCTCCTCGCCTTGCCAGTCGAGAAGCGAGGGGGCGCGGAAGCGTCCGCCAGCCGTGGTCTGCACGGCTGGACGGCGATCAAGCCGGACCTCGAACAAGGCGGGTTGCTCGGGCTGCGCGGCTTTCCAGGCGTCGAGTTGTTCCCGGCGCAACGCGAGGATGGCGCGCCAGCTATAGGCGCGCCCCTCGATGATGATGGTGTCGGGCGCTTTCACGCCGCGTCCTCCACGGCATCCGAAGCCTGCAAGCCGTGCAGAAAATCCGCGGCCTTCTGGGCATGGGCGGCGGCGGAGAAGATCGCCCGCTTGTCGCTGTTCAGCACCTTGAGCCATGAAGCGATGTAGGCGGAATGGTCGTCCCGGACCTCGGGCGTCAGGTGCAGGTCGGCAGATAGGAACGCCGCGCCGAGCTCGGCGACCAGTTCCTCCATGGCGTAGCCCTCGTCGCCCCAGCGCTTGCGCCCGAAGTCCCGGTCCAATCGTGAAGGGTGCCGCGTTGCGTGGGTCGCCTCATGGGCGAGGGTCACATAGAAGGACTCCGCATCCTTGAAGGCCTCAAAGGGAGGCATCTGGATATGATCGCTGCCGACGGCGTAGTAGGCCCGGTCGCCGCCGTGGCGGATGTCCACGCCCGTCGCGGCAAAGAAGCTCTCCGCCTTCTCGATCCGCTCCACGGAATCGATGCGCGGCTCGGCCATCGCGTAGTAATGGGCGGGCAACCCTTCCACTTGCTCAACATTAAAGACCGTGTAGCCCTTCATGAACGGGATGGCGTGCTCGGTCTCCTCGCCAGTGGCGGCGTCGGTCTCGGTGCGGGTGACGGTGTTGGCATAGACGACAAGCTCGCCCTTCTCACCCTTGCGGACATGGGCGCCGAACTCCTTGGCCTGCCGAAAGGTGACCCAGATCGGGGCGGCGAAGCCCCGCTCCTCGGCGGCGGCCCAAAGCATCAGCACGTTGATGCCGGAATAGGGCTGGCCATTGAACCGAAGCGGGCGGGTGATGCGCCCGGCGGCATGCTCGGCGTTCCAGGGCTTCATCCAGGGCCGGACTCCCTGCTCCAGGTCGGCGACGATCTTGGAAGTGATCCGGGTGTAAACGTCTGCTTTCATTGCCTTTCCTATGATGATTGTCCAGCGGGATTTTGCTGTCCCGTGATTTTGAAGGCCGGGAAGTCCTCGAAGACCCAGCCGTTCTTGAGCGTGTCGTAAATGATCTTGAGGAGTTTACGCGCCGTGGCGATG
>Ga0209568_1000535_pt1 | contig 13396 bp, 10 predicted proteins | sample WorMetOlspDAHAB2_FD_187406 | JGI IMG/M metagenome (GOLD analysis project Ga0209568, IMG submission 187406) | Marine gutless worms symbiont microbial communities from Max Planck institute for Marine Microbiology, Germany - Olavius sp. DAHAB.2... ...
TATCTAGGCAGAGTAAGGTAAAGTTGCACAGGCAAGACTGCGTGAGGCAGGCTGACTGTTGTGAGCTTTGCCCACATGGGTGTGGCTCGGCTGCCAAGGATGGGTTCCGGAGGATCATGTGAACTGATGCAGGGAGTTAATCCCAGGCAGGAAAGAGGGTTCGGCTTGTCCTGTATAAACTGTGAACTGTGAAAGCTGGAGGCATTCATAACAGCAGCAATGGATGCTGTCTGTTGACTACTGCGCAGTAGGAACACAACTTCCAAGGTCTACATACTCCTGACCTGTACGGGCTGGTTGAGATGGAATGCAGTGTGGCCTGCAGACAGAAATAAACTGGACAAAGACTGCTCACAAGTCACAACATATGGACTTACAATTTCCTGAGTTATCTAACTTTGTAACATTTGCGCTCTTCAGCATGTGTCTATGCTACCTTTGGAGCAATGGGCCGAAGGCGGTCGTCAAAAGTTGGTTGTGCTGAATCAATGTCACAAGCAGTCTGAACTACGTCGTCTTCATGCACAAACATTTCTGTCAAATACACAAATAATCACTTTCCACCATAGGTCCAAATCAATACTGATTCCTGTTGTATGAGTTCAACACAGCGTCCTTGTTGCTTGCACGACACAACACAATTCTACTTCTTGATGCTGATCTGACATGCACTGGGTTACGGAAAAGTTCTGTTAATGCAAGCAAGCGAAAGTGCAGCAATATACTGCATAGATGGTAAGATATAATAGGTGTAAAGTTTATGTTAAGTGAATTTGTGCCTGAAAGTCAATAAGCATTGGTGTCCAGACCACTTAAGATTAATGAAGACGTACAGCCAACACCAAGTGATAGTAGACAACAGCCATACGAAAAGGAACATAGGGTTTTCAGCATAAGAATGTCGCCCAAAAAGTGCTGCTCCTTACACTTCAGCAACATACATTCAATTGTCATTATCTTCAATTACAAAACATTAGCGGAAGATTGAACCTGGCAAACTCTTAAATCAACACTGCTTAGAATCAGTTCAGCCTGTTTACCTTCTCGAGCATACATGCATAAGTACACTGAGGATGAGGCTGCTAAAGCTTGCTCCTGACTTAGATGCACAATCGTCAAGTCGCTGCAGCTGACCCACTGCTGGCCACACAACGCAATCGTGGAGTAGTGACCGGTTGTTGGAGAATTTCCATGGTGAAGCACCATACCACAAAGTCGATACCTGGTCTACAATTAGCGAAAGTCGACATATCATTGCACAGCAATTGTCCATAAGCATCTAATCAACCAATTCACGCAACCGTCATTCACAGTAAAAATACATCAGTTTTCTTTTCACGTAGCCATGAAGTCACATATGTGGACATTGCATATATTTTCAAACTCTGTAGATAGTATGGATAATTCAATTGTAGCCCATACAGTAACACAGCTTACATCAGAAATGAGTTACTTAATGAAACAATGTTGTCACTGGACACCTGCACGGAGGTGCACCGGTATGAGAGATCTCATCCCCACCTGTCTCCATGGATGTTTCTTTCCATCCCCACCCGCCCTTTGACATAATAAGTATCGTAAAAACACACTAAAGTTGGCTAATTTCTTGGGACACAGTGCACTGTGTTGAACCAATTAAAACAAAAGCATCGCTACATATAATGTCACAGTGTCTCAACACAACTCTAACTAATAAGACAAAATTCCATAGAGATAATGTCTTAATTAATTGCATGCTCTACTGATTCTGGTATTCAATCCTTCTCTGCAACATTTGCACATGGCCCACTATAGCAGTATTTTAAATTTTGCATTCTTAACGCCTAATTAATGTATAACTTCAGCGTAAATATTGCATACTTCAATTTTAATATACATATAAGTTTAACTCGGTGTCAAACTCAATATTCATTGTGATGGTTGCATTTGACAACTTTGTATTACACGAATATAATGATGATGACAGCTGAAGCAACTATGCACAGTTGAACATGAAGTATAAAACTGTACACATGACTCAATTATAGACATAATGAAAACAGTCAAAAAGGATGTTACAACTGATAATATAATAATTACCGATAATGTAATAATTACCGATAATGTAACAACGCTTAATAACTTGCCTATAGTCAATAGTTGCCATCACTGCTGCAGACAGTGGCATCCGATCACGATTCAAGGTAAGATGAAAACACCAAGAAAGCAAGATCAGACAGAAAATTAATCCTAAACATTATATTAGACCCAAATTGTTTTACATTGTATAGGCCTATTTGGCAAGACCACTATGACCTCTATACACAGTGGGCAAAGCTGCCAGAAGCCGAACAACGGTGAGCGCTTCACCAGGGTGTGTGTGCCTCTTACGTGAAAACGCCATGGCGCCCTGTAGTGCCATGTTACTCTGCCTTATAAATTGTCATTGTATTATTATTATTATTATGGCGAAAAAATTTTGTGAAGTGGTGAAACCAGACTAAAAAAATTTTAGCTTATTCTTATTTACTTACTGACGTAATAATATTGGTGTATTAGTGACGTTAGTTTCGTCAAATATAGTAATGTCATCATTCTCATGTGGCATGATGTGGGTGCATTCACCAAAAAAATAAATTTTCCTTTTTGGTTAACTGATGCATGCCGTGAAACTGTCCTTGCTGACGCTTGAAAAGCATTTTGTTGTCAGTATTTACATTCAGGTGCATGCCAACCAAAATGAATGATGTGTGTGACATACCTAATTAGTAAAACTTAACAAGTATGACTAACGATTATTACATTATCAGTTATTACATTATAGGTTATCACGTTATCGGTTGGTATTACATCATCGGTAATTATTATATAAATCGGCTGTAACACCCATACCTGTAACGTAAGCTTACCGTGACGCTTTCACTGGCAAGAACAAGCTGATTCGACATGCTCACTTTGCTGTTCAATTTCACTGATCCGCTGGCTCCCCATCTGCAATGCAATATGTCACAATTCAATGCTACAGCTGATGACATATTCTATGTAATCAGTAGTCACAAATAACTTAAAAGTTAAGTGTCATTTTGACAAGAGTCCAAGTATCATAGAAAACTAACAATATCAAGCCATTTGTCGTACCTCAACAACTGCAGAATCAGGATGTTCGGATGCACGTCACACGTCAGAAGTTCGGAGGCACGTGTCCCATCGCACCTACAACATTGTCACATGATCAGGGAACATACACATTAACTAATATCTTTCTTTTCTTCTCCTTTCCATACGCGTTTCTGTAGGCGGCGGGTGTTATTACATACCCTGCCGCTGCCTTGACGCTGCCGAGCCTGGGGTCATTAAGTTCCGCTTCCAGACTGTCAATGGAGAAAGCATGCGTGTTTTATGATGAATATAGTGAAATGAACTGCTTCGTTCACACTTCAAATTGGACACTAGACAATCTGTGTGTGCAAGCACAGAGTGATTAGCGTGTGCAAAATGTTAAGTCATGACAATTGTGTAACTCGGGTCGAATAACTTGACAGAGAAGTGAGATTTGGCTATACAGTGTAGCAAACATCAAGTGTACAAAAGATCAAATGGTATTTCAGAGTATCTCTGAGGAAGAAAATGAATTGTGTTGCACGACATTTCTGGGAATTGTTTGTAAAATAATGCACACCTGATCGGCCATAACAAACCCGCCTAAACCACAAACACACAGTAACAAAGATGAATTGCTGTGCATAGTGTGCATATAGCTGTGCATATTGCCTGCATAATTTACTTAGCTACATTACAGATCACATTACAAATAGCCAGCATAGCACAAAAACTCCAATTATATACTCACCCAATGTTACTGCAGCCAAACTCAATGTAATCGAATGAAAATCGATTCATCAGCAGTGACTCAATGTCGACTGTGGTGGATGCCTACAACGTATGACACGCATAATTGATGTGTAAGAGCATTGCACGTTGCACACAGAGGTTATTCGACGAACAAACTGTTAGCAGGTCGCAAATCTGGTTACTGGGTAAAAAAGGTAGACATAAGGTGAGTAATGACACAGAGGATGGGGTGGACATTGCACGTGAGCTGGTTATGGTCCATGATTAATTGTTAATGGTTTGAGGTATTATTGAAGTTAGGGGAGACAGTTTTTATAATACATGAAAATACTATTAGATTAGTAGCACTTTCCATTCTTCATTTTAAAAATTCTACTTGTTGCCTGTAGCCTATGCATTTGTGTTATATGCTGCTTGTGCTTAATTTCTTAAGTAATGTTATATGTAACAGAACGTGTTTTCAGAGTTTCAATAGTTCGGGTGCAAAATGTCCCTAATGTTATGCCTTTTAGATTTTCTGTCGATTTTGCTATTTTTGTAAAATTTGTTTCAGCTGTATGTACTATGTGTGTGATGTTCGTAATATGCTAACTAAATGAATAAATAATACCGGAACTGGCAGTAGTGGCAGTGACAGGACGAACATTGTATCAGTCGATGTTGTACACTTTGCACAGCGAGCACAAGTAACTGCCAGCAATACAACATAACGCCCCATATCAGTCGACTACAGAGAACTTCATACTACTATTAGCACTGAAAGAGCAAGTATTTCCACAGAAACAGCTGCAAGTGTTCACAACATGGTTTATACCTTGTTTTACGTCCTAAAAACGGCAACAACCAGAGACAGTATAAGAGCTGTTAGAGTGCATTGATATGCGCTGAAATGCTTTGGGTTACTATGCGTTAACACATCAGTCAACCATGGACTGACTGTTTGTGCTGCTGTAGCTTGTGCTATGTCTTGTGCAAGTAACAAGACCTTGTTATCAACAATTGAAAAACCGTCAATTTCAAGCATAACTTTGGTTGCTATTCAAATAATTGTGAACCAATATCGGCCACCAAATACCAGTAGTCGTTTACCGTATGATGTGAGACCCCAGTTATAATCAATGGGATATGTGCTAATAACTGTCAAGTTATTTCCAGCATGCATATAACAATAAATACACAGACAGTGCGACTAAGATAGACAGAGATAAGTGACATGGACGACAACTGATAATAGTGTAAGTAATGAACATTGTGTTGTTTAATACAGCCACACGAAATGTCGACAGAGGAATAATGCACAATAACGTTTTTACGTACTTCAGACAAGTGACAGCCTGCATATAACCCAACTGCAGTAGCATAATTTTAGTATGTCATTGAATAGCATGCAAATCAACAAAAATGAAAGTCTCATGCAATGAACACGAGCAAAACGTTAATGTTAGTACAACCACATGATGACAGGAAGAGACATGACACAGTTAGGCAAAAAAAACCCGCATGCACAACTGCCTTGCTGTCGTTTACTAGTAATAGTAAATCAATGTACATAGTTTATATTGTTCAAAGTCTATGCAACACATCTACAGTATGTAATTGGCGACTAACTGAAACTAAAATAATGCATTAAACTTCATGTAAAGTTTTACGTGACATGCCTCATTCAACAGGGAACAAGTCGCTAAAACTGACCATCCCAAGCAGGTAAATACGCGTAAATGGCTTATTTACGAAAAGATGTAACAGCAGGTAAAGATCGTGGTTGGAAAAAGTCATAATAAAAAACTACACTGCAACTCATTTTTTCACTTGTAGTCTAAATCTTTAAAAAAATTAAATCGTAATGTTTTTGATTTGCATCGAAATTCTCATAGCAATTAACACTTGCTGCACAATATTGCTACTAATCAGGTTTTAATACTGCACTGAGATGGCTGTCAATAGCTAAAATCTCAAATTAAAACGTATATGGCAAAAATATATCGACAGTCTCAAAAAAGTATTTCTTGCATTTGTGGAGTCACGTAGTTAGATCAAAAATGACAGACTAACAAACAAGCATGGCAGCATGAATTTCTGTTTTTACCATAAATCATCACAAAGAAGCTAACAGAAGCCAGTAGCTACGATTTGAGAAACTATGGTATAGACATATAAGAACACGACATATGAAGAATAAAAAAATGTTCAAAGATACAAGTATTTTGGTTATGAACGAATTCCGAAGTACTAACAGACAATGTCCATTCCAAATGGTAATTGACTGCATTTAAATCATTTCCGATACGTTGACTGTTAAGCACAGCAGTTGAGATGAGTGAGTAATAAATGTTGGTTGGAACAAACAATGTAAAACAATTTGTATTGTTGTATTTGAAATGAAGTCATTTAATTTAAATCACACGCTTTATTACCATAACAATCATTTGATGTAAATCGTGCTGTAAAATGGTGATGTAAATCAGACAACTATTGTAAAATCTACTGACAATTGCACTAGACAACTGCACAGCAGTGTGAACATCGTTGAGAACTTTTCAAAAGTGGGCAAAAATGCAGATAATGTCAACAGTATTGCGCAATAGGCTAACAAATCGCCACAATCGAACACATGGGCCAGTGTGAAGTACTGTAAACATTTCCCTGCAGTTTGCAAGTGGATGGCTATTTAAAACGAAATGAACGCGTGAAGACATTTGTACCAGGGTTTGTAAATGTCAGTGTCACCAGCATTTGTTGTATCGACATTGCTACATTAACTTCCATACATATCTGTTTCCCACTTCTGAGTTCAATTTTGACGGAAATGTTTTTGTATTCTAGTTTAAGGGAACGTATTGCTTCTTGTATGCGTACTACACCAGGACCGTTTTCTGAATTTCTGTTAACAAACGCCTGCATAATTTGCACACCAGTACGACCAGAACAGCATAAGGCAACAACATCAGTGGTATACGTAACTGTGGTCGGGTAAGTATCGCAAATGGAGCTTAAATATTTCATTCGCATCACGATTGACAAGTTGTTCTACTCTCTTCCAATTAGGGAAGAAAGTCGTGCGAAAGTTTACTGATACTTTTACATAGGAACCTGTGTGTGTGGACGTCAGCTTTAGCATCAGCGCAATATTTTGCAGCTGTGGATGAATGCTGAAAGTTCACAGGAAAGTGTAAATCACAACAGTAAAGAGACAACGCTGACAACAGCAGACATGTCAAAAATATGGACAGAAATAGGAAAAGCAAACGCAACTGGCTTTCAACAATTTGACATCACTACAACATGTGACAACATATCTGGATTCAGCAACTTGGGAACCACACACACTACATTCGAAATGAAGAAACAATCGTCATGTGCTCATATGCACAATGTTTACTGTCCATGGGCAATATGCTCATTAACAAGCAGACTAACTGCAAAAATACTGTAACATTAGCTGGGAAAACGAAGTATACTTAAACTTGGGAGCGTTGTTGAGCTCACAGTTAACGCATAAACATGCAAGTAACAGAAGATGTGCACACGCCACAATCTGTATGTAATTAATTCTTATACTATTTGTGTCTGTGCTTATTAATGCAACAATGTCAATATTGTCGTAAAAAATTGCAAAAAAATGCTGCTGTCTACCAAAAATGGCACAAGACATGCACAAACAATTACTGGTGTAGTTTATGAGTAATGGAAATTTTACGTAGTAATTTTTATTGCAATGCAGTGTAATTAACAGCTGAATTAACAAATACGTGTCAAATCTGACAAATGTAACAGAGGAATGTAACATCTGCTAAAGGGATAGTTTTTGTGTTTCTACAGTTTCATACGACACAATTGGGATCAATCTGTTGACAAGACAAAACACAGGTACCATTTAACACAGCATTATGTTCAGCTCATGTTTATGCAACTGTAAGCAACATATGACGACTGTGGTCAACCAACACACAGCTTTACAATGTAATAAAGCATTATACTTACAAATAGATCATAGTCAACAAGTACCTGCTATCCTGACTGATCTTCAACAAAACGTACAGTATGAACTCATGAGCATCATACTCTTGTCCTCGAACGTAAGCTGGAAGATCTGACAACAATTACACATAACCAGAACGTCGTGTTTTTGACACTGTATGGTGTCTTGAAAGCAACCCCATAATTTCCCACATTTACTGGCACGAGATGTTGGCATGCATACGTTTGCTCGGTTACTTCAGGGAAATTGCTTACCTGAATGCAGGAAATTACAACCTAAATCACCAGTATGCCGAGTTACATTCACAGAATTACAAATAGATTTACAGAAACAACAAAAAACAAATCAACATGTTGAGACAACATTGACACTGGACATGCAATTGTTACATGCATATAAAGTGCAAAGTGCATCGTTTGCAATGGTACACAAATGCAAGTTAATGCAGTGTAGTCAACTGACCATTTGCACTGCAGACAAAATGCCACAATGGTAACGATGAGCCACGCATTGCTCGCCCAAGACAGCAACTGAAGCATGCTGCAAACAAACAAAATGCAGTGAATGGGTGGTGGGTCCTTACATGTGTTCAACCGACGTACACTATTGATGTAAATGATAGGGAAGAAATCAACATACTGTTCATCTTGACATAGTATAGGCAATCACTCTCCACTGGAACCTATGTCACCGCAAGGGACAGAAATAATGCTCAGATACTGTTTGTATGACATCTGTGCGGTTTTCTGCCGTGGTTCCAAATACTGTGAAATTGTAAAAATCAACTGTTACTCAACATGTCACAAATTTATGGAGCAGAAGATAACCTAAAAAGTGGCTTTCCTACGACATCATTGACTACAACAGAACAGTCCCCATCAATAAGAACAGCAGAGTTCATAACGGTCGTGTACAAACCAATGTGAGGTTTTTGATACCTTTGTATTCCATAACTGAAAAAAGATTGTACCAAATCACAGCAGAATAATAAAGTTGTGTTGGATAACAGTACCATCATTGCTGTGACTGTCCAAGTGGTGTAATATTGTGCATCTGACGTAATCAGCAGCTGCCAGAAAGTGTACGATGCTGTTGATGAAACAGGAGTTGTTGTGGTTAGGCAAAGCAGGATGAATTGGCATCACCTAAACACAGCGTACAGCAAATGTATACAACAAATAAAATCACATGATAACGTTGACTCCGAAATGGTCCATGAACTTGTAATATTAAAATTATTGTCAATGGACTCAAGGTATCCATTTCTGTGGCAATGTAATTAATTACTGCCTGTGGACCATAAATTTTTGTGAAAGACGAAACATATATATATAATAAAAGAGGATACTGTTAAGAATGCACGTCAACGGAGTTCAATTTCACAGCTGAGAAACACGACAACACAATAAACGTCGCCACTGCTCTACATGATTATTTATCAAAGTGAAAGTGCAGTAACATACAACACAATACCATGCTGAAGCAGGGTTACCATTACGTCTGAAGCATCTGCTTTCAAGTGTGTGTCTGCTAAGTGACCGTCATCACATGGTCCTTCAACGACAGTCCGTTGCATAGTCATTTTCTTCTGTGTCTTGGCACCTGTAGACACCAAATAAACCACAACGAATGGGACAAGTTACGCACGTACATGACAGAACACTTCACGTTAGTGCAGGTCGCAGTGGTCTAGTGGTAACACGCTTGCCTGCTGCACGAGAGTACCCAGGTTCAAATCGCGCTGCAGACGAAAGTTTTTGTGTTCACAAAAATCACTGCGACACGCAGCTTTGGGCACGGGCTGTACACTGACTGCAGTGCCTAGGTCGACTCAGCCTTCAACCCTCCGAGGGACGGTAAATGAGTATCAACCTTACGGTTGAGTAATAATACATGGTGATGGGCGAATGTTCAGCCTATAGCAGCCTATTCAGGCGGACTCAAAGGTCAAGTTTGCAGCTTGGACTATACGAGTTCCACCTGGCGCTGACCAACTTTGGCCCAGATGAACCACAGTGAACTCTCGCATATGGCTGGCGCCATAGATGACAGCACTATAAATATCGTCGCGGTTATTATTATTATTATTATTAACAGAAGGGGAAACAGTTGCTGTAATGTCACATCAGAAAAACAACGCCAAGCACTTCCTGGTTGGTTTGGTGAAACTATGTCTGACACTCTGACACTGCTAACGAGGGAGCATGCTGACAATCGCATGATACCACGTGGCATCAAAGTACTGTACGGTGATGGAGCTATGCTAAATAGTCGTTGCACGGAAACAGATGAATGATATATGACATGTTGACGGATCCAAAAGCATTTCACGTTATACAACTGCGGTTTCAACAGCTGCAGCAGTCAACCATCACTGTTGTTACTGGAGCATTTATTTCCACAGAGTCGATATGTGCTTGTAAAATGATAAAGCAGATATACAGGGGATAACCGAACATGCAGTGATTAGTTACTTTACCCAATATGCTACCTTGTACTGTGAACGACACAATCTTGATGCAGATAAAAATTCGGGTATGAAATGCACATAAACTGTGTAGTGTATCCCAAAAAATTTAGCCACCTCTCGCACACTGTAGCTCCAACTTGCACGGATGAATTTTTATATTTTCGGCAGAAATATGCAGAATGGTTATAAAATCATATGCACATTGAAATTTTTGCTGTACCTTCGTTTTTACCAACTTGATTAGCTTTTAAGAAGCAGCAATGAAAATGGCAAAATTCCGACGTCATGTCAAGCTCATGAAGAGGTCCAGCTCATTCAGCTGGGAATGTTGGCTTTTACTGACTGAGATCTTAGTCACGTAGTATTTCGGATGTACAAAATTTGGAGACTAATGACGAAAAGTATGCATAAGACACCTCACCAAAATGCAAACAAATTGACACATAAGCACATATCACACAAGATCTTTGACGAAGCTGTTGCTCAACGAAGAAAGCAGTTACGTGCACACGAGAAAGCGAAATTGCTTGATTGATTGGAGTTTAACGGCACTTTCAGCACAGTAAGGCTATATGTTGCCTTTAAAAGTTATAGTTTGCAGTTTGGGAAATAGAAACACCATGGGAGTCTTGTACATCTCCTATTCAGTAGTGCATGACCAGCGACATAAACAACCCCCTCGTTTTGCATTGCTTTTTGTTCACAATGGCCCTTAAAAGGGACGGAGCCAGCTCCTAACCCGCAGTAATGGGGAGGGAGCAAAAAGCTCGAAGTGGGCTCATTTAAGTTTGTTATACCAGCGCCAAAACATGAAGGGAAATGACTCAACTGTCCAAAGCAAAACAAAACATACACAAAGATAAATCTGGCAACTTAATAAAACACAAAAAGACAAACTCAAGGCCCAAGCTGTATGAACTGTTTTTGTTAAGTGTGCCCATCGAACAGGTAGCACGTTGGCAATATAAAACAGTTCTGATTATATCCCCTCTAAACCTCCAGACAATCACCATAATTTTAGGTGTTGTCAAATGGACGTGAGGGGGCCGAGAAAATTATAGACATAATTCTGAACATCTGCTTAAAATATGACCATCCTTCTTAACTATAGCCATTTTCATAGCCAGTCTATTGCAGAAAACACATTTTCTAAATACATTGCATTTTAGTCACTGTCATAAAAAACCAAGAAAGTTGAAAAAGTAGTCAGCAAAGTGGAAAATGCATACAATTTTTAAAACTGTTTGGCATCTATAGGCTGACTGTCTACACGCTACAGATGAGGCAAAAGCAGCAAAACCACCTTGTTCTGCAGTCTATAAAAAAGTATACTGTCAATAATTTCGTCTCTAGGTCAAATACATTAATGATGAGCTCTGTTCTACAAGAAATGTAAGTAAACATAGTTGGCAATATTTGACAACATTAACGATGAACCAATGACATAAGTTATCACGAAGACACAGTGTGTATTTCTTGCCCAAAAGTGGCAATAAAGATGGAATAGCCGTTTACCTCGAACAGTTTTACGTTGCTTCACAACCATCTTGCGTAGTCGCCTCTTCGCACGAATAACCTTCAACCTTTGACTGAGTGCACTCCGTAACGGATTTTTTTTCAAAATTTTACGTCGGTTACGGTTTGGAAAGCGATCAGAGGTCAGCAGTTTCAACGACTGGATGTGTTGCTGGACACTGTCAATGACTCTTTGTAGGCAGTTAACGTCCTCAACACAGTACGACACTTGTGAAAGTGTTGTCAATCCTTGACGCAGACGTGACTGTAACCTCTTCAGACAGTGTGATTCTGTATGTTGTGGCATCTGGTCCAGGTCTTCGGCTACAGATGCCAAAGTGACGTTGGCGTGTACGCTTGTGCCCGAGTCCGAACTTGATGGCTCTACGTCGCGCGAATATTCCTCTGTTTGCATTGCATGCTCCTTCGTTGCAGTGTTTCCGATTCCGACAACATCTTCGTCAACAATAAACGCTGGAAAGTTCGTATATTCTGGAGAGAGTGTGTTCCAACCACAGCTGGGGAAGTGATGGAAAACAGCCATCATGTGTTTGCAAGGCATGCAGTTTCTTTGCCAGTCGGCACACTCACATGATGGCGTTTCTTCGTCAAGTGATACCGCATACGAATTCGTCGTTCCTTTGACTGTGAAACGCGCCATGGAAGTGTTCGTGATATCACTCTTCGAGATTGTGTCCACAACTGGAGGCATGCGTTTGATGCAGTGTTCAACAAAACGTCTTGGTCGGCAGCGCAAGAATGCTGGCACAGAGTCGCTGTACGCAGCCACTGTGTCCATCATGCGGACGTTAGCTTCACAATACCTGCAGCATCAATAACCTCAAGTGTTCACACTTCGCCAGAAACTGTTGACATTCATATCACTGGAAATATCCAGCATATACAGTAATTTAACACATATCTGTGCCAATTTACAATGTGCATATTCGATTAGTTCTGCACTGAATCAGATTTCGTTAGTTTTCTGAAATTTGCATCCCTTACAAAAGGAATTTCTTACTATCGAGATGTATGTGATATTCTACATTTATTTCCCCTGCTAGTCATACCTGACCAAAACACCACAATGTCATGTCTATGTGCATATGCACCGTAATTTGAACACATGTCCATCAAAAACTGCAAACGTCGTGAAGATGGTACCGGTAATAAGCAACCGCAAAAACATTTAGTCGTAGAATTCACATGTTATTAAATAGATTAACTAGCCCATTATTTGTAATGATAACATGACGGCTGTCATTTGTAATGACACAAATGTCTGACCTGTTCTGGAAGTGAATGCTGTAAAAGGCAGCTAACCGAAACGGCACAGATAAATATCAAAATCAACGATATCCACGGGTTTAATATTGAAATTCGCGCTAAAATGAAAGTCGAAATTCATTTCCAGTACGAAATCCACGCTGATTGTCAAACTGGATTATGGATTTCGCCGTAACTTGCACCTGGATTTCAATATTTCTGTGGTGGATTTTGATACTTAGCCAGACCCAACCAGAAATATACAGGCCTGAATTAGGCGTTAAAGGGTAAAATATGTGGTGCCATACACAGCACCTATGCACAGTAATACTAAA